>TARA_R110000850_G_scaffold258695_1_pt1 | contig 93638 bp, 93 predicted proteins | sample TARA_R110000850 | Tara Oceans TARA_R110000850 (sample SAMEA4397586) | marine metagenome | biome: Polar Biome; feature: [SRF] surface water layer (ENVO:00010504); material: water (ENVO:00002006), including particulate matter (ENVO:01000060) such as... | depth 5 m | reverse complement strand
CGCGCGGCGGCGCATGGCGCGAATCGACGCCGAACAGGCGATCTCTGCCGCCGAGGCCGAAGTGGCAAACGCGGCGGCCGATGCGCGCAACGCGACCGGGCCTGCGCTGGCCGCCGCGGTCGAGACCGCACGCATCGCGCGGATCGGCTATCGCGAGGGCAAGTTCGGCCAGCTCGACCTGCTCGACGCCGAGCGCACGCTGGCGGAGACCCGCGCCGCCGCGATCGACGCGCTCGCCGCCTGGCACGACGCGCGCGCCCGCCTCCAGCGCCTCACCGGCGCCGCTCCCACGATCACGAAAGACTGAGCCCATGAAGATCACGATTTTGCGGGCGACGCTGCCCCTGGCGCTTATCGCGACTCTCGCCGCGTGTGGCGGCACCAAGCCCTCCGAAGAAAAGGCCGAAACCGAAGCCAAGGAAGGCGCTGAAGCGCCCTCGCAAGGCGTCATCAAGCTCAGCCCGCAGCAGATCGCGACCGCCGGTATCCAGCTCGTCCGCCCGACTGTCGGCGGCGGGGGCGCGATCGAGCTGCCCGGGACGATCGAAGGCGATCCCCAGGGCACCCAGGTGGTGTCGGCGGCGATCGGCGGGCGCGTCGTCGCGCTGACCCGCAATCTCGGCCAGTCGGTCGGTCGCGGCGAGACGCTCGCGGTCATCGAGAGCCGCGAAGCCGCCCAACTCAACGCCGAGGTCGAGGCGGCGCAGGCGCGCGCCGCGCTCGCCCAGTCGAACCTCCGTCGCGAACAGCGGCTGTTCAACGAGCGCGTGTCGGCCGAGCAGGATCTGATCGCCGCCCGCACCGCGGCGCGCGAAGCAGAGATCGCGCTCAGGCTCGCGCGTCAACAAGTGTCCGCCGCGGGCGGCGGCGGCGGATCGCTCAACCGTCTCGCGATTCGCGCGCCGATCGGCGGCCAGGTGATCGCGCGCTCGGTCACGCTCGGCCAGACCGTCGCGGCCGATGCCGAACTGTTCCGGGTCGCCAATCTCTCCACGGTGTCGCTGACCCTGTCGCTGTCGGCCGCCGATGCCGGCCGTGTCCGGCCGGGCGCCACCGTCGAGGTAAGCGCGCCGGGCCGGCAAGCCACGGCTCGCATCACCTTCGTCTCGCCGGTGCTCGACGCCACGACCCGGCTGGTGCCGGTGATCGCGGCGATCGATAACCGCAGCGGTCAGTGGCGCGTCGGCGAGAGCGTGCAGGCCGCGATCCTGCTCGGCGGCGGCGGCGGCAACGAAAATGGAGGCGGAAGCGCAGTCAGCGTGCCGTCGACCGCGGTGCAGACGATCGGCGACAAGCCGGTCGTGTTCGTCCGCACAGGGGATGGATTCCGGGCCGCGCCGGTCACCCTCGGCCAGGCCAGCGGTGCTTCCGTCATGGTCCTCTGGGGCCTGACCGGCCGCGAGCAGATCGCCGCCGCCAACAGCTTTGTCCTCAAGGCCGAACTCGGCAAGGGCGAAGGCGGGGACGAGGACTGAGCCATGATCGAACGCATCGTCACCCTTGCGGTCGAGCGCCGCTGGTTCGTCCTGCTGCTCACCGCCATCGCCGCCATCATCGGCGCCGCCTCGCTCTATCGGCTCCCGATCGACGCGGTGCCCGACGTCACCAACAACCAGGTCCAGATCAACGTCCGCGCGCCGGCGCTGTCGCCTGAGCTGATCGAGAAGCAGGTCACCTTCCCCGTCGAGACCGCGCTGGCCGGCATCAAGGGGCTGGAGAGCACAAGGTCGCTGAGCCGCAACGGGTTCGCCCAGGTCACCGCGGTGTTCTCGGATGCGACCGACATCTATTTCGCGCGAGCACAGGTCGCCGAGCGCATCAACGACGCCAAGGAGCGGTTGCCCGACGGAGTCACGCCCGAGATGGGCGCGATCGCGACCGGGCTCGGCGACATCTATATGTGGACCGTCCGCTATCAGGATCGCGGGCACGAGCAACATAAGCCGGGCGAGCCCGGCACCCAGCCCGACGGCAGCTACATCACCCCCGAGGGCGACCGGCTGGTGAGCGAGGCCGACAAGGCGACCTATCTCCACACCGTGCAGGAATGGATCGTGGCGCCGCAGGTCAAGTCGGTCGCCGGGGTCGCAGGGGTGGATTCGCTCGGCGGCTACGACAAGGAATATCTCGTCGTTCCCGACGTGCAGAAACTCGCCGCGCTCAAACTGTCCCTGAGCGAACTCGCCACCGCGCTCGAGGCCAACAACAGCGCAATCGGCGGCGGCATTGTCGATCGCAACGGCGAAGGCCTGGCGGTGCGCGCCGATGCGCGCATCGTTAGCACCGCACAGCTCACCAACACTGTCATTGCCACGCGCGAAGGCACGCCGATCCTGCTCGGGCAGGTTGCTGCGGTGCGGTTAGGCCAGGCGATCCGCCTGGGATCGGCGTCCGAGGCCGGGCATGAAGTGGTCACCGGCACCGCCGTGATGCGGATCGGCGAGAACAGCCGCACCGTCTCGACGGGGGTCGCCGAAAGGCTCGAACGGATCAGCCCGTCGCTGCCGCCGGATATCGTCATCGAGCCGGTGCTCGACCGCACCGACCTCGTCAACGCCACCATCTCGACGGTCGCCCGCAACCTCGCCGAGGGCGCGCTGCTCGTCATCGTCGTGCTGTTCGTGCTGCTCGGCAACTTTCGCGCGGCGCTGATCGCGGCGGCGGTGATCCCGATCACCATGCTGCTGACCGGGTTCGGCATGCTCCAGGCCGGTGTCTCCGCCAACCTCATGAGTCTCGGCGCGCTCGACTTCGGGCTGATTGTCGATGGCGCGGTGATCATCGTCGAGAATGCGCTCCGGCGCATCGCGGAGCGCCAGCACCATCTCGGCCGGCCGCTCGATCGCGGCGAACGCCTCGCCCTGGTGGCGCAGGCCGCCCGAGAGATGATCCGCCCGTCGGTCTTTGGCCAAGCGATCATCATCCTCGTCTATGTGCCCTTGCTCACCCTCTCGGGCGTCGAGGGCAAGACCTTCGAGCCTATGGCGCTCACCGTCATCATGGCGCTGCTGTTCGCGTTCGTCCTGTCGCTGACATTCGTGCCCGCCGCGATCGCGGTCTGGTTGAGCAAGCCGGTCGAGGAAAAGGAAGGCCGGATCGTCGGCTGGCTGCGTCGTCGCTACGAGCCGGGGCTCGATCAAGCACTGCGGGCGCCGAGGCGCACGTTCGGCGTTGCGCTCGCTGCGCTGGCGCTGGCCGGCGCCGGCTATGCGACGCTCGGCCAGGAGTTCCTGCCGCAGCTCGACGAGGGCAATGTCCTGGTCCAGGCGTTCCGGGTGCCCGGCACCTCGGTCGACCAGAGCCAGAGAATGCAGTTCCAGATCGAGAAGGCGCTGTCCGGCATACCCGAGGTCCGGGTCGTATTCTCGCGCACCGGCACGGCCGAGCTCGCGTCTGATCCGATGCCGCCCAATGCCACCGATACGTTCGTGATGCTCAAGCCCCGTGGCGAGTGGCCCGATCCGGGCGAGACCAAGGCCGATGTCGTCGAGCGCATCGAGCAGCGCCTAGCGCAAGTACCCGGGCACAGTTACGAGATCACCCAGCCGATCCAGATGCGGTTCAACGAACTGATCGCCGGCGTGCGCAGCGATGTCGCGGTCAAGGTGTTCGGCGACGACTTCGCGCAGATGAACGATACCGCCGACAGGATCGCTGCGGTGCTGCGGCGCACGAAAGGCGCTGAGGACGTCAAGGTCGAGCAGACCGAAGGGCTGCCGATGCTCGACATCGCCTTCAACCGCGATGCGGCCGCGCGACTCGGGGTGACCGCCAAGGACGTGCAGGACGTGGTCGCCGCGGCGGTCGGCGGCCGCCCGGCGGGCGTGATCTTCGAGGGCGACCGGAAGTTCCCGATCGTGATCCGCCTCTCAGACACCGAGCGCGCGAATTTCGCGACGCTCGGACAGACTCCGGTGCCGACGCCCTCGGGCGCGTTCGTGCCGCTCGCCAGCGTCGCCGACATCGGCGTCGCCGACGGACCCAACCAGATCAGCCGCGAGAATGGCAAGCGCCGGGTGGTCGTCCAGGCGAATGTCCGCGGCCGCGACGTCGCCGGCGTGGTCGCCGATGCGCAGGCGGCGATCGCGAAGGACGTGCGCCTTCCCGCAGGCATCTGGCTAGAATGGGGCGGTCAGTTCGAGAATCTCGCCTCGGCGCGTGATCGTCTGATGCTCGTCGTGCCCGCCTGCTTCGCGCTGATTCTGCTGCTCCTCTACGGCGCGCTCGGCAGCGCGCGCGACGCCGCGATCGTGTTCACCAGCATACCGCTGGCGCTGGTCGGCGGCGTAGCTGCGCTGATGCTGCGCGGCATGCCGTTCTCGATTTCGGCGGCGGTCGGGTTCATTGCGCTCTCCGGCATCGCGGTGCTCAACGGCCTGGTCATGGTCACCTCGATCCAGGACCTAATGCGGGCCGGCATGGACCGTGCCCGCGCCAGCCGCGAGGGAGCATTGCTCCGCTTGCGACCCGTGGCGATGACCGCGCTGGTCGCCTCCCTGGGGTTCGTGCCGATGGCGCTTGGGCACGGCGCCGGAGCGGAGGTCCAGAAGCCGCTCGCGACCGTGGTGATCGGCGGGCTGATCTCGGCTACCTTGCTGACTCTGTTCGTGCTGCCGACGCTCTACGCCCGATTCGGTCGACGCGAGCTGGCGGCCTCGAACGTAGCGCACGCCGAGGATCTGCTTCCGCGCGATCCGCTGCCCGCTGAATGACGAGGGAAAGTCGGGTAGCCGTCAAACTACAATGACCGGAAGCTAAAGGTGATGGAGGAACTGGTCCGGATCACAGCGCTGCGAGGGTTTCGAGCAGCGGGCAACCGGCATGGCTGCCCGCCTCGCAGGCGGCGACGCTGTCCGTGAGCACGTCCGCCATGCGCTCGAGGTCGGCGATCTTCGCGCGCACATCGCGCAGGTGCGCCTCCGCGAAAGCTTGCGCCTGCGCACATGACGCTGACCCTCCAGCGGCGAGCGTGAGCAAAGCCCGCACCGTTTCGATGGAGAACCCAAGCTCGCGCGCTCGCCGAACGAACGCGAGGCGCCGCACGTCGTCGCGGTCATAGGCACGGTAGCGGCCCCGGCGCTCCGGTACAGGCAACAGGCCAATCCGTTCATAGTAGCGGATCGTTTCGATGTTGCAGCCAGTGCGGCGCGAGAACTCGCCGATCGGGATCCTCTTGGATGCAGTCATGGTCGCGATTAGCACTTGAGTCTGTAGTGACTACAGATGCTAGGACGGTGGCATCCATCTCGCAAGGAGTCCTCGTGTCCGAGCCATTGTCCCCATCGCGCAAGCCTAGCGGCGCCGGCGCCATCTCGTTCGCGCTGGGTGGGATCGTGGCCGCGTCGCAGGAATTCTCGCAATTGCAGATCCTATCAAGGCAACAACTGCTGAAGCGCTGGCGGCGCTGCGAAAGGAAGGCATCAGGGTCGTCATGCTGACCGGCGACAATCGAACGACAGCCCAGGCCGTGGCTCGTAAACTTGGTATCGAGGCGGTTGAAGCCGAAGTTCTCCCTGATCAGAAAAGCGCAGTCGTTCTGCGCTTGCAACGCGAAGGCCGTGTGGTTGCAATGGCGGGCGATGGAGTGAACGATGCGCCCGCGCTCGCGGCGGCCGACGTCGGCATCGCGATGGGTTCGGGGACGGACGTCGCCATCGAAAGCGCAGGCGTGACGCTGCTCAAGGGCGATCTCAATGGGATCTTGCGCGCACGACGGCTGAGCGAGGCGACGATGGCCAATATCCGCCAGAATCTCTTCTTTGCCTTCATCTACAATGCAGCAGGCGTCCCGATCGCCGCAGGTTTGCTCTACCGGGTGTTTGGCATTCTCCTGTCGCCCATTATCGCCGCAGCAGCGATGGCCCTCTCGTCCGTCAGCGTCGTCACCAATGTGCTGCGCCTTAACCGGGTGGCACTGTGAACATCGGTGGCGCATCTGCAGCGAGTGGCGTCTCGCAGCGTATGATCCGGCACTACGAGAAGATCGGACTAATCCCACCGCCACCGCGGCGCGATGGCGGCTATCGGGACTATTCGGACCCTGACGTGCATGTACTGCGTTTCATTGCCAATGCCCGCGATCTTGGTTTTCCGATCGAAGAAATCCGGGTGCTACTTGGTCTCTGGTCCGATCGTGGTCGCGCAAGTGCGGAGGTTAAGGCGCTAGCGGAATCGCGCGCCGCAGATCTCGGCCGGAAGGCGGATGCGCTTAACGCAATGCGCGATGCATTGCTGGACCTGGCTAAAGCTTGCCACGGCAATGAGCGGCCCGAATGTCCGATACTTGCACGTCTGGCTTCCTGAGCTGATCTCACAGGCCAGTAGATCGCTGTGAGCGCAGCGAGCCCACTCACTCGTGCGGAGCGCGTCCTGCCAACTTCGCGAGTCGGCGCGGAAGGTCGGCAGCGATCTTGCGTTGTTGTTGAGGTTGCGCCTTCTTCCATGCCCGACATTCGAGTTTGGATCTGCCGCACCCCCGACACCAGCCGGTCGAGCCGTCGAATCTGCACAAGTCTATGCACGGGGACTTCACGTGGGCACCTTCAATGGCATTCGATCGTCAGGTGCTTCAGTTCATGGACAGGGACGAGCCGGTCACGGATGACACCAGCGTGGATTCCCGCACCGCCGACAACACCGACGATGGCGGCATGGGCTTCGGGGCCGACGCGCCACACATGGAGATCGGCAATACGCACGTCGCCCGGTCCCTCAACGAGATCCTGTATTTCCTCGGCAACGTGATTGTCGGTCGAATCAAGGAGGACTGAAGCGGTATCTCGCATCAGGCTCCAGGACCAGCGAGCGATCACCACAGCTCCGACGATACCCATGACAGGGTCCATCCACACCCAACCAAGATAGCGACCTGCCAGCAGGGCCGCGATCGCCAGCACGGAAGTCAGGGCGTCGGCGAGCACATGCACATAGGCAGAGCGGAGGTTGTTGTCGCCGCCATGGGCATGATGGTCGTGTACATGATCGTCATGACCGTGATGGTGGTGGCTGCCCGACAACAAAAATGCGCTGAGGATGTTCACGCCTAGCCCGATCACTGCAATCAGGGTCGCCTCGCCGAACGCAACCTTGATGGGCTCGAATAGGCGCAGGATTGATTCAACACCGATCCCCAAGGCGATCAGGCCAAGCACCAACGCCGAGGCGAAGCCCGCCAGGTCGCCGACCTTGCCGGTTCCGAAGCTAAACCGCCGGCTCGATGCACGCTGCTTGGCATAGGCATACGCAATCGCCGCGACACCCAGCGCGCCAGCATGGGTCGCCATATGGAAGCCATCGGCCAGGAGTGCCATCGATCCGGTGACATACCCGGCGAATATTTCGCCGGTCATCATCACAGCCGTCAGCACCACCACCCACAACGTCCGGCGTGCATTGTCGTCGTGGGCGGCCCCCAGATACACATGGGCGTGCGTGAAATCGTCAATATCGCGTGAAGTGGTCATTATCTCGGCTCTATTTCGCGTAGCGGCGTATCACCGCGATCAGTTCTTCAGCTCCTGCGGCACGTTCTGCGGCCGTAAGGTCGGGGTCCGCCACATGGTCTCGGACATGCTCTTCTATAATCTCGTCCATCAGCCCGTTGATGGCGCCGCGCGTCGCTGCGACGAGATGCAGCGTCGTCGTGCAATCCGCATTGGCCGTCAGCGCTTTTTCGATCGCCGCGACTTGGCCTGCGATGCGGCGGACCCGCTTCAGGAGTTCGTCATTGCCTTCATTCAAATGTCCCATAGGATACCCCCCTACCCTATGTAGCGCGTCGCTACCACCGTAATCGACTTGGATTGGGCTATCAAAATTGCCTGGTGTTCTTCCTACATATCTATCATAGTGGATATATGGAATCAGAGAGAGCTATTACGGCGCTGGGAGCGCTCGCCCAGACAACGAGGCTCGATGCCTTTCGTCTGTTGGTGCGGCATGAGCCGCACGGTCTCGCCGCAGGTGAAATTGCGCGTCAGTTGGGAGTTCCCCAGAACACCATGTCGGTGCATCTCGCGACGCTTGCGCGCGCCGGGCTCATTCGCTCGGAACGGCGCAGCCGCATCATCAACTATCGCGCCGATCTCGACCAGTTGAAGGCGCTTACCCTGTTCCTCGTCAAGGATTGCTGCGGCGGCAAGGCGGAGCTTTGCGAACCGCTGATCGCCGAACTCGTCCCCTGCTGCTGATGGAGCCCATCATGTCCGATCGCATCTTCAATATTCTCTTCCTGTGCACCGGTAACTCGGCCCGCTCGATTCTCGCAGAAAGTGCGTTGAACCAGCTCGGCGACGGGCGCTTCCGCGCCTTTTCGGCCGGCAGCTTTCCCAAGGGTGCGGTCAATCCCGACGCCATCGCGCTGCTCGACCGGATCGAGTATCCAACCGAGGGCCTGCGCTCGAAGAGCTGGGAGGAGTTTTCCGGAGCCGACGCGCCGGTCATGGATTTCGTGTTCACGGTCTGCGACGACGCCGCCGGCGAGACCTGCCCCATCTGGCCGGGCCATCCGATGACGGCGCACTACGGCATCGAGGATCCAAGTCACGTCCAGGGCACGCCGGTTGAACGCGAGCGGGCATTCGTCACTGCGCTCCGTTACCTCGAAAACCGCATCAAACTCTTCATCGCCCTGCCGTTCGATCGGCTCGACGCCTTGGCATTGCGCACGCATGTCCGCGAGATCGGCCATGGCGAAGGGGCGAGCAGCCGCCGGGGGGATGCCGCTTGATGCCCGTCGATATCGTGATCTACCACAACCCGGAATGCGGCACGTCGCGCAACACGCTGGCGATGATCCGCAATGCGGGGATCGAGCCGCATGTCGTCGAATATCTGAAGACGCCGCCATCGCGGCCGATGCTGGTGTCCCTCATCGAACGCATGGGGATCGGCCCGCGCGCGCTGCTGCGGGAAAAGGGGACGCCCTTCGCGGAGCTTGGCCTGGGTGATTCATCGCTCGGCGACGACCGGATCATCGATGCGATGATGGAGCATCCGATCCTGATCAACCGGCCGATCGTGGTCTCACCGCTCGGGGTGAAGCTCTGCCGCCCTTCCGAAGAAGTCCTCGACTTGCTGCCGAGCGAACAGCGCGGGGCATTCACCAAGGAAGACGGCGAGCGCGTCGTCGATGACAGCGGCCAGCGGGTCGCGTCATGAACGCCACCACTGGTGAAGCGTTGGCGCCGGCGAAGCCGGCGATCAGCACATTCGAACGCTATCTCAGCGTTTGGGTAGCGCTGTGCATCGTCGTCGGCATCGCGCTCGGCTATGCGCTGCCCGGCCTGTTCGCGGTGATCGCATCCGCTGAGGTCGCCAGGGTCAACCTCGTGGTCGCCGTGCTGATCTGGCTCATGATCATCCCCATGCTGCTCAAGATCGATCTCGGCGCGCTCGGATCGGTCAGGCAGCACTGGAAGGGCGTCGGGGTGACGCTGTTCATCAACTGGGCGGTGAAGCCCTTCTCGATGGCGCTGCTCGGCACGCTGTTCCTCGGGTGGCTGTTTCGGCCGCTCCTGCCCGCGGCCGATGTCAGCTCCTATATCGCCGGCCTGATTCTGCTGGCCGCCGCCCCCTGCACCGCGATGGTGTTCGTCTGGTCCAACCTCTGCGACGGCGACCCCACCTATACGCTCAGCCAAGTCGCGCTGAACGACATCATCATGGTGTTCGCTTTTGCGCCCTTGGTGGGCCTGCTGCTCGGCGTCGCGTCCATCACTGTCCCATGGGGCACACTGCTGATCTCGGTGCTGCTCTACATCGTGGTGCCGGTGATCGTCGCGCAACTGATCCGCCGCGCGGTGCTGTCATCGGGCGGGCAGTCAGCCCTTGACCGGCTGCTGGCGCGGCTAGGCCCGGTGTCGCTGGTCGCGCTGCTGACGACGCTCGTCCTGCTGTTCGGCTTCCAAGGGGAGGCGATCATCGCCCATCCGCTGGTCATTGCGCTGATCGCGGTGCCGATCCTTATTCAGGTCTATTTCAACGCCGGGCTTGCCTATTGGCTGAGCCGCCGGTTCGGTGTCGCTTGGTGCGTGGCCGCGCCGGCGGCACTGATCGGCGCCTCAAACTTCTTCGAACTGGCTGTCGCTGCCGCGATCAGTCTGTTCGGGCTCAACTCGGGCGCGGCACTGGCGACCGTGGTGGGCGTCCTGGTCGAGGTTCCGGTCATGCTGTCGGTCGTCAAGATCGTGAAGGCGACCCGGCCCTGGTACGAGCAACGTGTGCCGGAATGATCGCGAGTTTGCTCAATGCAGAGTCGCTATCCGACCTGACGGCCGAACTTGCTGCCGCCGGCCTGCCGACCAGCGATCTTGCCGAACCAGATCGTCGCTTCTTTCGATTCGAGGACGTCGCCGGCATCATTGGCTATGGCGGCATCGAAGGCGATGGGCCTGACCGGCTGCTGCGATCCCTGGTCGTAAAGCCCGAGCGACGTGGCGCAGGTTTGGGCGCTGCCATCCTCGGCGCGATCGAGCAGGCGGCAACCGATAACGGTGTCGCTGCCCTCTATCTGCTGACCACCACGGCTGAACCATTCTTCCGGCGGCACGGCTATAAAACCGCCGAGCGCGCCAATGCGCCCGCCGCGATCGCCCGGTCGGCCGAGTTTCGAACGCTCTGCCTGGCGAGCGCGGCCCTTCTCTCCAAACGGATTGCCTGATGTCGCGTCTTCGAACCCTTGCCGACCCCGATTATGTGCCAGCGCTCGATCGCGACGTGGTTCGCCCTGATCTGGCGGCCGGCCTTGGCTCGCTCGACCATCCGCCCCGGATCCTTCTTCTCTACGGTTCGCTCCGTGAGCGTTCATTCAGCCGACTCGCGGTCGAGGAAGCGGCCCGGCTGCTGATCTTTTTCGGTGCGGAAGTGCGTATATTCGATCCCTCCGACCTGCCATTGCCCGATCAAGTGAAGGGCGACGATCATCCAGCCGTCCACGAATTGCGCCAGCACGCCTTGTGGTCCGAAGGCATGGTCTGGTGCAGCCCGGAACGGCACGGCCAGATCACCGGCATCATGAAGGCGCAGATCGACCATCTGCCGCTGGAGTTCGGTGGCATGCGCCCGACCCAGGGTCGGACGCTCGCAGTCATGCAGGTGTCGGGCGGCTCACAGTCGTTCAACGCGGTCAACACGCTACGCCTGCTAGGCCGCTGGATGCGCATGTTCACGATCCCCAACCAGTCGAGCATTGCGATGGCCTGGAAGGAGTTCGACGAAGCCGGCAGGTTGAAGTCGTCGAGCTATTATGACCGCATCGTCGACGTGATGGAGGAACTGGTCCGGTTCACCGTCCTGACCCGTGGCCACGCCGATCAGCTCGTCGATCGTTATTCCGAGCGCAAGTCCGCGGCTGCCAAGCGCGACGCCGCACACGACCTGGCATCACAATCGATCGCCTGACCTAATCCCGACAACCTCCGGATCTAACGCGCTTCCGAAGTGCAAAGCGTTTCCAGCAAGGGACAGCTCACGGTGTCGTCCGCCTCGCAGGCGGCGACGGTGTCGCCGAGCACTTGCTCCATGCGGCGAAGGTCGGCAATTTTCACGCGGACATCCCGCAGATGCTCGCTCGCCAGATCACGCGCCTGCGCACATGAGGCAGCGCCGCCGTCGGCAAGCGCCAGCAGCGCCCGCACCGAGTCGATTGGGAAACCCAGTTCGCGCGCACGTCGCACGAACGACAGGCGCCGCACATCCGACGGTCCATAGGCGCGGTATCGACCACGGCGCAGCGGCACCGGAAGCAGGCTGATGCGCTCATAATAACGGATCGTCTCGATGTTGCAGCCCGTGCGCTGCGACAGTTCGCCAATCGGGATGGTGGTGCGAGATGTCGTCATCTTCAAAATACCGCTTGAGTCTGTAGTAGCTACAGACGCTAGGACAAGATCCAACAGCTCTCAAGGGGTCGCCATGTCTGAACCTTCTGCCACCCCCCGTTCGCCGAAGGGATTGGGAACCGCGTCTCTCACTCTCGGCGGGATCGCAGCCGGTTTCGGCGTCGCGGCGTGCTGCGCCCTGCCAATGCTGCTGGCTTCGGTTGGCATCGGATCGGCATGGCTCGCCGGAATCGCTATGACCGCGCTACCCTATCGCGTGCCGCTGCTCGGGATAGGCGCATTATGCCTGGTTGCAGGCGCCGCACTTCTCATACGTCAGCAAGCCGTCGCTGCCCGCTGCGCACCGGGCGGCCTATGCACCTCTCTCGCCACGCGCCTCATCACGCTTGCCGGCCTGCTGATCGGTGCCGCGCTCCTCTGGCTGGGCTATGCCTATGTCTGACATCACCCCGGAGCTAAGTTCGACGATCACCTGTCCAGAGTGCGGCACGGTGAAGACCGAGCAGATGCCAACGAACGCCTGCCAGTTTTTCTATGATTGTTCGGGCTGCAACGCCGTGCTCCGGCCCAAACCCGGCGATTGCTGCGTGTTCTGTTCGTATGGAACCGTTCCTTGTCCACCGATCCAGATCGAAGGCAAGGGCGCAGGCTGTTGCAGCTAGTTTCCGGTGTTGTCGTGGACGATGTTTAATTAGAATAAAGGATCGAAGCGAAGCGGCCTGCACGCAATTTGTGTCGAGGTGGCAGCCAGACACTTCGCTGAGCGTCAGAAGTGGCTGAGTCGATTTCAGGGGTACGCGGTACCCCCGGTCTTGACCGCACGGGGGGGCAATCTGGTCATCCCAGCTTGCCCATCAGCCTTCCAGCCGCGCCCGCCTCAGCGGCGAGATTGCGGTTGTAGGCGAGTGGCATACGCGGGCTCTTCCAGCGTAGCGCGTCCATGATCCCGGCGAGATCTTCGCCGCTCGCGAACAGGTCCTGGTTGAGGCCAACCCGCGTCGAGTGCGCGCTGATTCCCTTGAGCAGCCGGGCAAGATCGTCCGCCGTCAGATCGGCCAGAGCGCCACGCGCAAACGCCCGCTGGATCATCGACCGATAGATCGGGCCGACGGACGCCGGGTGAAGTGCCCCCTCCCCCACGTCATACTCGACCCGCGCCGGCACCGCGGGCTTGGGCAGAGTCTTGCTGAGGTCCCACGTCTCCCGCCCGGAAATGCTCTCGATTTTCCGGCCGCGCACCGCCGCCTTCGCCTTGTAGCGCCGCACATTTACCCGCCGGAACACCGGCCCGGCGGCAATATCGGCCGCCTCGATCCATGCGGCAATCGCCCGCACGGTGCGCGGGCTCAGAAACGCGGTTGCCCCCTCCCCCTCCTGGTCTCCCTTACTGCGCGGAATAGTGAGCAACCGGGCGTCTGGATCGATCGCCTCGATGATGTGGCCAACCTCGATCGCGACAAGCTCCGAGGCACGCAGCCCGGTGTCATACCCGGTCGAGAGTAACGCGCGATCGCGCAGCTCAGGTAGGTCATCCGCGCAGCTTTCCAACACCGCGCGAACGTTGAGCCCGCGCGGCGCATCGCGCTCGACGTTGCGCACCTGTCCTTTGAATCGCAACGGACGCGCTTGCTTCTGCGCAGTTCCGACACGGCGCCGGATCGCCTGCAGCCGCAGCTTGACCAAGGGCGCCGGCGTCGGATCCTTCAGATCGAGAAGCTGGTGGATCTTCGCGATCGACGCCTTGTACCGGCCAAGTGAGGCCGGCTTGCTGCCCTTGTCTGCACGTGCATCGAGATAGTCTGCCACCACCTCTGGCGTTGCGGGGAGCGTGATCCGGTCCGTTCGCCGGCACCAGCTGTCGAACGCCTCGATGTCGCTTGCAAGCGCGCGCACCGAATGAGGCGAGGAGGCGGCCTGATAGGCCGCGATCAATTCGACATTGATCGTGATCTGCGCCGCGCAGCGCAACTTGGTGACCTCCCAGGTCAAGTCCTGGCCCGTTAGTGCAGGCATTGGTGCTGGTACGGGGAGGCCAACGTCGCCCATCGTCAAAATCTCGAGCGCTCGGCGATTTGGTAGGTGTGGGGCTCGACCCCGTAGACCGCGGCGAGCCCGTTGAACGCCTCGACCACAACCGCCTTCAACTCCTCCGGCGCGGTCGAGGTGAGCGTTGCATCATATTCGTAAGCGTCTTCGACGGCTTCAAATCCCTCATCGTCGAATTGAAGCGGGCCGCCCGGCCAATAACTGCCTGACAGACCGTTCACACCGAGACGGACATGGATTGGCAGCGCTCCCCCATGCGCCAGCGCGAGCGCGCAGTTACGCTCGAGGAAATGCAGCCAGTGCTTGTAGAAGGATCCCGTCGCCAGCGTCAGCCGCTCGTTCTTCCCCGAGAACAGGAATCCGCCGGCCACGCCCCAGAATTCGCCCGTCTTCTCGAACCACTGGGTGATTGCGACGGTCGGACGAACACCATCGTCTTCCGCGCTGCCAGGCCAATAGACCATGGTCCCGCCGCGGCTCACGCCATAGCTCAAGCTGTTCGCAGTGGCTAACAGCGCCGGGTGTCCGGTGTGATCGGCAAGCGCGCGCTTCGCGTCCGGTTTAACCGTCCAATTTGACGGAATGATGCGCGCATAGCCTGGCCAATAGGGCTTCCACCGCAGTTTGCTGCTGCCGTGCATGGGGTTTGTAATCGTCTGGGCCGCATCCCGGTCGAACCAGAGATCGGGATCATTCTGAAAATGCGGCTGCCAATGAACCGCTTCGGGCGGCGGCGGCGGAACCTGATCGAGGGCTAGCTTCAGCGCGCCCGCCAGGCTCTTGACCAGCCCTTCGCGCACCCGGCGCAACTCTTCCCTGTCGGCGCCCACCGGCAAGTGGAAAGCAAGAGGTCCGCGCCGCCCGCGCATGTCGAATGGAAGCTTCTCGATCGTCGCGCCCTCGAATGCCGTGTTCCACACCTGGATCACGCGATGTTCGGTGAGCGCCCGGTTCGCATAGCCCATTTCGAGGAGCACGTTCGGATTCGCACATGCCTTCCCGCTCGCCGAGACAGCGATCGGTGTGACATCGCCCACAAACACCGCGGCTTCGTCGATCTTGCGCAGGATCGTCGCAACAATATCAGGCGTGCCGGCGACGCCCTGTGTGTCCGAGGTGAGGCTCGGCCGATCGGCCTCCTCGAGATCGGCCGCCAGGATCTTGATCGCCTCGTCGAGCGCCGATCGGATCACGTCGCGCGTTACGCGGGCGTCGAGATCGCTCTGCCATGACCAGAATACCGTCTTTTCCACGCGCTTGTCGTCCCCGCCCACTTCGGCGGCTTGTACCCCACATTATAAAGACGGGTCAATTCCGCTTATGTGATAACTGCAATTATCACAGGTACACGATTTGGAGCGTCCAAGCGGTTGTGCAGTGTCGTCGACTTCACTACACATTCGGCATGGAAGCCTTCCATCCTCTCGCTGCCGATGCCGACGTCCCGTCCGAGGACGTGGCACTCGTGCAGGCGGAATGTGCCCTGGCGCTCGGCCGCCTCGATGGCCTGCTCGTCGGGCTCACGGAAACCGAAAAGGCGCTGCTTTCCACCGGGCTGCTGCGTGCGATTCTGCTCTCCGCGCTGGCACAGGCTGGGTTTACCGACGCCGAGGTCAGGTTCAACGCGTGGTTTGCCGGGCTCGATCGCGGCCCCCAAGAGACCCCCCTCACCTGCTGCTCCGCCGATGCCGTGGTCCGGGCGCTGGTGGGCGAGCTCGGGCATCATCCCTGGGCGCCCCTGGCCGATGCCGCGCGGGCCATCACCGCCGCCGCGCGCTTTAGCGCCGACCGACCGACCGAGGCCGAGGACGCGCTGGCACAAGAGGCGATCCAGAAGGCGACCGCGCTGGTGAACCAGGCCGGCGCGGATGGCGAGACACCCCTGCCCTTCGCCGGTCTGGCGCGCCTCCAGGCCCTGCTGTGCGCCGATCCGCTGTTCGCGCCGGTGGAGCGCGCCGTGCGGAGCTTTACGCTTGGACAGCGTCAGGTGGCGATCGAGCAGGCAGGCCAGCGCACACCTCTCTGGGCGGTCGATGCGGCGCTGGGACGCGTGATGACCGCCTGCGGCACGTGGGCGCGCGCCCTCCCCTGCCCCGGCGCTGTGACCGCGGAGGCGCTGCAGCCGCACCTCTGGCCGGGCGAACGCGCCATTCTTGTCGCCCGCAGCCTCCAGAGCAGCGTGATGCGGCTTTCAGACCTGATCGCGGACGCGCGAAGACACGCGAGACTGATGCGCGAGCAACTGAAGCATTTGCGGTCGAGCGCGCGCGCTCCGCAGGTATGGATCCTGCTCGCCGCGTTCGCGCCGCTCGGGATCGATCAGATGACCGCGGCGTTCGGGGTCAGCCGGCGCGGCACCTATGCGATCGGCGACGCCCTCGTGGCGGCGGGCCTCGCGCGGCGCGAAACGGTCAAAGGCAAGATCCTGCTGGTCGCCGCCGAGCCGCGCAGTGGTCGGCTGTCATCGTCCGTGGGCCAGGCTGCTGCCCTCTCCCGTCCGGCAATGGCCGAATTCGACGCGGCGATGGCGGAAATCGACCGGCTGCTCGCTAGCAGTTCCGGCTAACTCTAACGCGACCCGCGTCAATGCGATGTATGTAATTTGATCTACTCATTGACTTTTGTACGAATACTATACATATGGGTGGGACGAAGGAGATGGCCGATGGCCACAGCTGTCCATTCTGCCCGCCGAGAAGGCCCCGCTCGCGCCAAGGCGCCTAGCCGCAAGGATCTGACCGGTCCGGCGCTGCGTACGTTCTTCCGCATTGCCGACGCCTGGGGCCTCAAGGAAGCCGAGCAGATGAAGCTTCTCGGGCTCGACAACCGCTCCACTTTCCAGACCTGGAAGCGCGGCGCGGTCGCGGCCATTCCCAAGGACGCGCTCGAGCGGATTTCCTATGTCATGGGGATCTACAAGGGGCTGAAAATCCTCCTGCCCCGCACGGCCGACGAATGGGTCCGCAAGCCCAATGACGCACCGCTGTTCGCCGGACGCCCAGCGATCGAGCGCATGGCCTCGGGCAATGTCGCCGATCTCTACGTGGTACGCCAATATATCGACGCGCAGCGCGGCTGATGGATGCCATTTCGACGGCGCAGGTGCGGTGGCAGCCGTGCTACCGGATCGTCGCTAGCCGATTCCCGCCAATCTCGCTGTTTGAAGACGTTGCGGATCCGGCCGACCTCGAAGCGGTCTACGCGGTCGAAGCAATGACCAACGATCGGCTGCGCGATGAGGTCGGCGACCTCGCGCTGGTGCCGCCGGAACATCGCGTCTCGGGACCCGGCACGTCGGCGATTATGGCCGCGTTCACCCACCTCAATCCCGATGGCAGCCGGTTCTCCGATGGCAGCTTCGGGCTGTTCTATGCCGCCAGGACGATCGAGACCGCGGTCGCCGAGACGAGCCATCACCGAACCCGCTTCATGACGTACACCCACGAACCGGCGCAGGAGCTCGACATGCGCGTCTACGCGGTCGACTTGGACGCCATGCTGCACGACATTCGCGACCTACGCGATGAACGCCCGGCAGTCTATGCCATGGACAGCTATGCGGCCGGTCAGGCGCTTGGCCGAGAACTGCGTGAGCAAGGTTCGGACGGCATCGTATACCAAAGCGTGCGCCACGCCGGCGGCGAATGCGCTGCGGTGTTCCGCCCTCGCCTGCTCACCAACTGCCGACAGGAGCGGCACCTGTGCTACGTCTGGGATGGCCACGCGATCGTCACCGTCTACGAGAAGAAGGCGTTTGCCTGAGCCGTTCGGAGCTCGGGTTGCCGGGTCAACCTTACTGTCGGAATTTTCTGCCCACCACGATCAGAGCTACGGCGCAATACCGCCTATGCCCAATGCCGATCCAGAAGCGCCTTCAACGCCGTCTCCGCTTCAGCCCGCGTACCGCCCGCATGCGGGAGCAAGGTAAGTTTGAGGCCCTTGCGATCCACCGCCTCTACCTTCAGGAGTGGTTTTCCGCCTTCTGACACGATCGTTTCCGCCTTTCCTGACCTCTTGGGGGATCCTGACTTCTTGGGGGGATCAGCGGCGAGAGCGAGCGCGCGAATAACATCAGGAACCGCCATAGGCGCCGCAGATTCAACCTGCTGCTTGGCCAGCCGCGTCGCTTCGTCAAAGACGCGCTGGCGACGCTCCTCGGGCTTCAACAGCGGCTTGATCGCTGTCACATGTTTGATCCTCAAATCCTGCGGCACCGCGAAGGCCGCCATGAGCTGGGAAGGCAGCCGCGCAAGATCCAGATAGCGGCTGAGCCAGCTTTCGGTCACGTTGATCCGCTCGGCCATCATCTTCTGCCGGCCTTCATAATAGGCATCGAGCGCGCGCAGATAGTCTCGGGCGCGCTCGAGATCGGTGAGATCATCCCGGGCCCGGTTTTCGAGATCGGCAAGGCGGAAAGCCTCCTCGTCGGTGAGGTTGCGGATATCGATGAGGAAACGAAAATCGGGATAGTTGTGGGCGCGCAGCCAGCTAATCGTCCAGTGCCGCCGGGCGCCGCAGATCACCTCAAAATCGATGTTGGGATCATCCTTCACCCGGCGCACGATGGCGGGCATTTCCTGCCTGCCCTGCGCCTTGATGCTCTCGATGAGATCCGCGCACCGCTCTTCGTTGAGAAGGGCGTATTCACGATTGTGGCCCACCCACATCCGGCACCGCGCTGGATCGACCAGTTCGTGGGTGCGGGAGACAACGCTACCCGTCGCGAGCTCAGCAAGCCGGCTTTCGCGGCCCGCAAGGACGCTGGCGCCGATGCCAGGCCGGCGCTGCGGTGCTGCCTGGGGAACCGGATCAATGCCGGCGACCAGATCAGCTGCGAAGTTGGCGTTTTTCTTGCTCATGCTCCTGCCTTTCTACCCGGAATTGCACCGGTGCAATTTTGCTCGCATCAGGCGAGGGCCTCCTTGCGCAGCCGACCAAGATGGCTCGGCCACATCGAGCGAATGTCGACCTCGATTTCGCTGTTCACCCCGTCGAGATAGGCGAGACACCGGTTGCGCACGGCAGAACTGGTGACCGGGCCATCGAGCTCGTAGACGGTCATCAGACGCGCCGTCGCATTATCGATTTCTGCAGAGTCCTTGAGGGGCGCGCGCACCATGGCGTGCCCGAACAGCGTGCGCATCAGGTTGAGCAGTTCCTTTTGCATCGACTTGTTCTCATCGACTTTTGACGCAACAAACCGGAGAAACTGCAGGGACGGGGCCATATCGCGTTCCGCAAGGGTTTCTATCGTCTCATCGAGCATCGCGAGGAAGGCGGCGGTCGACGAAAAGTCCATCACGGTGGGCGGAACCGGCACGACGAGCGCGTTAGCGGCGCGCAGCACGGAGAGGGAGATCGCGCCAAGCGCGGGCGGCGGATCGAGAACAACGACATCGAACCGGTCCGCAATGCTGGCAATGCCCTGCGCGAGGCGATCGATTAAAGTCCCCTGCCCCCGCGCCATGCGTGCGGCGATCTCGTATTCAGACTGGAACAGCCGCAGATTAGCCGGAATGAGCTCGAGACCATCGAAATGGGTCTTACGCAGGGCGTAGTCGAGCGACTCCATGTCATCGTGGCGCAAAAAGGGATAAAGGGTATCCTCCTCGGTGAGGTCGAGGTCGGGAACGTACCCGAACAGCGTCGTTGCCGATGCCTGGCTGTCGCAGTCGATCAGAGCGACACGGTAGCCTTTGATCGCGAGATATTGCGCAAGGTGCACCGAGAGAGTCGATTTGCCGACGCCGCCCTTGAAGTTCTGCACGGCAATGACGCAGCACGGATCAGTCGCAGCGCGCCACGGGCGCGTTCCGAACAGGCCCCGCATATCGTTGAGCTGCGCTAAGGTGTAGCCGACACGGCGATTGTTCTGGGTCCGAGGCGGCGGCGGGAGCCGCCCGTCCTTCTCGGCCTCACGGATCGCGGCTGCGGTTCGTCCAACCAGTTCGGCCGCCTTGCCGATTGGAAAGGTCGGCTCGCGGCGATCGTCCGCGCGGGCGCTCCGCGCGGAATCGCGCAGCCGCTCCAGAACCGAGCTCGTTCGCTGTGCCAGCGTTGCGACCGACAGCAGATCCTGCGCGCCTTCGATATCGAGTGATGCTGCCACCAGGGCCCCCTTGCGAAACTGAAGGGGTCATAGCGCAATTTGCGCTTTTAGGTCAAATAGACGCTCACTTTCGCAAGCTCGCATGGATGGTAGCGGACATTTCGCGGGATATCACACCTCAACCGTGGTCCAACGGCCTGCAACCTGACTCCTTGGGGGGCCAAAATCTCAAAAATTGCACCGGTGCAATTCGCCGGTCAGGGACGCCCGCGCCGCGCCAAAAAGCTTTCGCAGAAGCCCGTCCAGGACGCGACCAGCTTTGCACCTTTGAGCTTGGCAAGCCGCTCGCCCATCTGAACACGATAGGCATCGGCAATAAGATCGATGTCCCAACCGCCTCCGGCCGAGCGGGCGATAGCTGCCAACGTGTCCGAGCCGAACCGGATGGTGCCGGAGGGGAAGGTCACCTCCCCTGCCCCGCCCTTCTCCTTTGAGACCAGCGAAGCCACGGCAGCCCTCGTCAGCGACTCTACGGCCACCGTTTCGACCTCATCATCGCGTCTCGCCTTTCGGCCCGCGGAGTGTCGAGCGATCTCGTCGACAGTCGCTATCTGAGCGGGCGCATCCTTGGGCTCGAACCGGAATTCGATCTCGGTCACGGTCCGACCTTGACGGATCTCCCGCCACTCCACGCGGAAATGTGCGAGCTGGTCGATTTCGGCCTTGGCCTTCTCAAGAACCTTGCGGCGCAGCTGCGCAAAATCCTTATAGACGTCAGGTGAGATGCCGAGCAGCGCACGCAAGGCGGTCATGTCGCCCTTCCAGTTCGACTGCCGGCGGTGCAACCTCAGCGCGCCGATCTCATAGAGTTTGAGCGCATAGGTCGAGCGGAAGCCCAACACCGCCTGTCGGTTGAGGACGGCATAGGTTTCCGACTCCTGGATGAGCTTGCGGGCATCAGGCGTAAACTCCCACTCGATCCATCCCGCGTCCGCGCCATCCTCGTCTTCCGCCTCCTCGCGAGATGAAGAGATCAGCGAGAAGCGAAGGGTCGCCTTCTTGCCCCGCCACGACTTGTCATCGATCGCAAACAGCGTGCGATGCAGTTCCTCAAGCATGTCCGAAATGCGTTCATTGCCTTTGTGACCGCGGCGGATGTCCGCCTTGCGCATCCTGTGCGGACGGTCTTCCCAGGCATCGCCACCAGCGGTCAGGATCATCAGCGCGAGCAGCCGCGACGCGGTCAGGCTGAGCGATTGCCCTTTGACGAATTTGACCTCGACAATGCTCCCTGGCTTCGCGAACTCATCCCCGCCCTTTGCCTGAAGTGCTGCGGCCACGCGCATGGCCCGCCCGGGCGAGATGGCACTCGCAGCGGATGTCGCTTCGGTATGATCTAGGGCTTGTTCGTCATCCATACCATGAAGTCTGCACCGATTCGTCCGGTGAAGATAAAAACCTGCCTGACCTGTCCTTCGTCGTCAAGTCAGGGCAGGCTAAATGACAGCTGATTACCCCCAACAGGTCAGGATGGAGATGGCCCCACCGGCACAGAAACATAAGGAAGACTGTCGAGTCGCATCCATCGGTCCAGCGTTCACGCAAAACGCTGCAATCCTACCGCAAACAAGTCTCGCGCAGCGCCATCGAGGCGCCGAATCGCGGAAGTGGAGCAGTACCCCACAAGGTCAGGATAGCCCCAGCAAGTCAGGTTGCATCCCCCGACAGGTCAGGAATGAACCCCCATAAGGGCAGGCAAAACCCCCCATCAGGTCAGGATAACCCCGCTCAAACCCGCAGAAATGCTACACTTTTGGCATCCCGAATCTGAATCCTTTAGAATCGGAAAAGCTTCCGCTGCGAGCAGCGGCGGTTTGATATTTTTATTTTGAGAAAGAGATTCGCGCTGCGCTTGAAGCAAACGTTCAATCCCCCTGCCTGGAGGGATACGCGAAGTTGGCCTTGCACGATAGGCTTCCTAGCCAAAGGACGTCACGAATGGAGGGTGCATGATCAACTTCGCCAAGTTCGAGATCATCGGCCGGATCGGCGAAATCGATACGCGGCCGAAAGTCATCCTGCTGTCGGTCTGCGCGAATTACCGCCGCAAGGGTGACGATGACGAATGGCAGGAAGACAGTCACTGGAACCGCGTGAGCGTCTTCAGCGAGGGCCAGCGAAACCATATCGCCGACCGAGCCCAAGTCGGGGATCTGGTGCGTATTGCCGGGCGGCTCAAGGACAGCTCCTGTGAACGCGACGGCGTGACCCATTACACAACCGATCGCATTGTCGAGGAATTCGGGATCTTGGCACCCAAAGGCATGCCGGGGTGAAATACCGGGGAGGGGAGGGCGCAATCAGCAGCGGCGCTCCACCACTTTGCGAGGATTAGTCGATGCCCATAGCTGCTCCCCATCGCGCCAAAGCCATTGTCGAAGCCCTGGGTGGAATCTGGCGCGGTACGCGCGGCGAATGCCGTTGCCCAGCACATGACGATCATGGTCCCAGCCTGTCGGTACGCCTGGGCGAGCGGGCAATCCTGTTCCACTGTTTTGCCGGCTGCGACACGCGCGACGTTCTGGCTGCTTTGCGCCAGCGCAAACTTCACGATGCGAAGCCGCTCACCATGCCGCGCCAGAAGGCGGCCGCGAACCATCACGCTCTTGCACTTCGCCTATGGAAGGCGAGCCAGCCCATCGCCGGCTCTCCAGGGGCCGATTATCTGGCGGCGCGCGGTCTGCCGTCTCCCTATCCGCATTGCCTGCGCTACAATCCGCGCACCATCGTGGGGACCGGTGAGCATCGCCGGTTCTTTCCAGCGATGATCGCCGCGGTCGAGAATGATCAGGGCGTCGTGGCCGTCCAGCGGACCTGCCTCGATCTCGTCGATATCCTGCACAAGCCCCTGCTAAAGCCGAAGATTGCCCTTGGCCTGCTTGGTGACGCCGCCATTCGTTTGGCGCCGGCCGACGAGGAGCTTGGCCTTGCCGAAGGCATCGAGGACGCCCTTTCAGCAATGGCCTGGTTCGGAACACCAACCTGGGCGCTGGGCGGGGTCGAACGCCTTGGGCTTGTCGCCATCCCCGAACGGGTCAAGCGTATCATCGTCTATGGCGATCGCGGTGCCGCCGCTGCCGCCATGCTCAAAAAAGCCCGCTCGCATCTCACAGCCAATGGACGCGAACTGGTGCTTCGGCTGCCGGAACGGCACGCGGACTGGAATGATGCTTGGCGTGTCCGCCGGGCCGCCAAGGCGGCCTGAGAGGGGAGGAGGCCTTCCGGCTGATGACCTGGCGCTGATGCCAGGTGTCAGACCTGGAGATGCCTCATGGCCACACAACCCCTCGCGCTCACGCTGCCGCTCGATGATCCCGCCCGTACCGCTGCTCAGGGCATAGCCGACCGGCTGTCCGAAGGCCGTCCGATTGCACGTAACGACCTCCTTGCTGAAATGGCCTCCGCCTTCGGTGGATCGAGCGCCGATGGCTTATGGTCATTGCGCGACGCCTACGATGTGCTCGAACTCGCGCAGGTTCTCCATCTGAAGAACGCGACGCTCCCAGCAGATGCGAATGTGCGGCTTGCCCAGCTGATCACCATGACGGCGGCGCTTCCCACGCACAGCGTGCGTAGCGAAACGCAGGTCGCGTTCCAGCAATTCTCGACACCGGCACCGATCGGCTTCCTTGCCGCCAGGGCAGCCGCGATCACGGCACGCGATATCGTGCTCGAGCCCTCGGCCGGGACCGGGCTCTTGGCCGTACACGGTCATTTTGCCGGCGCTCGCCTTCTCCTCAATGAGATCGATGCCTGGCGCGCGCGTTTGCTGCATCATGCCCTTCCCGAGGGCACATTGAGCACGCATGACGGCGAATTGATCGACGACATGCTCGATCCGCAACTGGTGCCGAGCGTCGTGCTCATCAACCCGCCCTTCTCGCGGAGCCAGGGACGGGGGCGCGACCGCCACGCTGCGCTTCGCCACCTGCGCTCCGCGCTCTTGCGCCTCGCACCAGGCGGGCGCTGCGCCGTCATTCTTCCCGATCGCATCGAGACAGGGGACGCGGATTGGCTGCACGCCACCGCGGGCGCGCATCTCCGGCTGCATCTCGACCTGCCGCCCCATGCTTATGCCAAGCACGGCACCGGGCAAGCGGTTCAGCTCATTCTCCTCGAAAAGGGCGGGGCAGGGGATTGCGTCCCACGCCAGACCTGTACGACGTTCGGCGCTGCGCTCGCGGCCATCGATGCGATGGCGACCCCGTGCGCCCCCACCCCGCAACCGATCTCCCGCCCCAGCGGATTGTTCCGGGGCCTCACGCGGCGGACCCGCCCCGTAAGCTCGCGTGTGGCGGTAACCCTGCCCACGACCCGCGCGGTCGCCTATCCCCGCGCGAATTCCTGGTCGACTATCTGACAGCGGCCTTTCCGGTGCGCCAGATGCGCACCTATACCGACGATAGCGGCACGGTACGTTCGGAGCCGATGATCGACGAGGCGGGGCAGCCCGTGCTGTGCCGGGAAGCGATCGCCATGCGCGACCAGCTCCTCGAGCAGCTTTGTGCGCTACCAGTGATTGGCTCGGCGCTCGATCATATCATCGGGCATTTCGGGACGGAGGCAGTGGCCGAGGTGACGGGTCGCAGCCGGCGGATCATCGTCGATGCCGAGGGCCGTCAGCGGATCGAACGGCGCAGTGCGCGCACGAATCTCGCGGAGACTGAAAGCTTTATGCGCGGCGAAAAGCGCATCCTGATCTTTTCCGACGCCGGCGGCACGGGACGGAGCTATCATGCCAGCCTCGACGCGCTCAATCAGAGGCGCCGCATTCACTATCTCCTCGAGCCCGGTTGGCGTGCTGACGCGGCGATCCAGGGGCTGGGCCGCACGCACCGCACCCACCAAGCCAGCCCACCCCTGTTTCGGCCCGTCTCCACCGATTGCCGCGGCGAACGGCGGTTCATCTCGACGATTGCCAGACGCCTCGACAGCCTCGGCGCGCTGACCCGCGGCCAGCGCCAGACCGGTGGACAGGGACTTTTCGATCCCCGTGACAATCTGGAGTCCGACTTCGCGCGGGAATCGCTCGACCAGTGGTTTCGCCTGCTGTTCCAGGGAAAGCTCGAATCGGTACGCTTCGATCAATTCCAGTCGCTCACCGGTTTGAACCTGGCCGGGGAGGGTGGGGGGCTCACTGAGACCTTGCCCACGATCCAGCGGTGGTTGAACCGCATCCTGGCGCTGCGCATCGACCTGCAGAACGCGATCTTCGACGAATATCTGGGCTTGATCGAAGCACGGGTGGAAAAGGCCCGCGAGGCTGGCACCCTCGATCTTGGCGTCGAAACGATCGCGGCCGACCGCATTTCGATCCTCGACCGCACGGTGATCCGGTGCGATCCCGTGAGCGGCGCCGAAACCGAAATCTTGCGCATCGAAACCGAGGAACGATATCGACCGCTGACCCTGGAGCGCGCGCATTGGCTTCTGGCCGACCCGAAAGCGCGTGGGTTAATCAACCCGCGTTCCGGTAAGGCCGCCATTTGCCGGCCGACCTTCTCGCTGACGGACGAAGAGGGGCGGACCGTGCGCCGCTACGAGCTGGTGCGTCCAACGCGCACCGAACGGCACCGGCAGGACCTCTTCGCCGAAACCCATTGGACCGACGCGGACTGCGCGAACTTCGATGAAGCCTGGCAGGCCGAATGCGACGCGATGGCCGCGCAGACGCGTACGCAGATCATCTATCTGGTCACGGGCCTGCTGCTCCCGGTCTGGGGAAAGCTGCCCGACGATCATGTCCAGGTCTGGCGGTTGACGAGCGATGACGGCCAGTCGCTTCTCGGGCGTCTTATTCCGGCGCCGCTGGTGGAGCGGATCGCCAGCGCATTCGGCATCGCCGCCCATGTCGCGATCGATCTAGGCGCGCGGGTCGAGCACGTTCGCACCTCGGGCGAGATCATGCCGATCGGGTCGCTCCGGCTGAAGCGGGCCTTGGTCGCCGGCGACCAACGCCTCGAATTGCTCGACTGGAAGTCCGACGCCCTTCCTCATCTCAAGGCGGCGGGCTGCTTCACCGAGATCATCCAACACCGCACGCGGCTCTTCGTCCCACCGAGCCGCCCCGCGCCCATTTTTCCAGCCGCGCACCGATGCCTTCCGGGTCCCGCTGGCCGAGCAGCTGGCGCAGGGCGAGAATAGAGCGATCCTCCGGCGCGAGGCGCCCGAGCGAGGCCAGTCCCTCGTCGATCATGCGCTCCTGCGTGACCCCGAGTTGGCCTCCGACCGGCGTCACCAGCTGCCGGATCAGGCGCCCCAGGAAGACAAGATTGCGCGGACCATAGTCGAGCGCCCGCAGAGGAGCGAAACCTGTAGGCTCCCCATTCTTCAGCGTCAGATAGATCCCGCCCGCGGACCGGACATAAATCTCCGCGCCGCGGTCTTTGTCGATGAAGATCTGCTGCGCGCCCGTCTTCTCGAGTTGCGCCATCAGAAAGTTCTGGACGACGGTCTTGCCCGCGCCGGAAGGACCAATAATCAGCGTGTGGCCCAAATCGCCGACATGGAAGTTGAAATAATAGGGCGATTGCGCGGCCGTCTTCATCATGGCGATGGCAGGCCCCCAATGGTTCCCGTTGGCTCGGCCCGCAGGATAAGTGTGGAACGGCGCCAAGGCGGCAAAATTGCGCGAGGTGATCGCCGCCGGCCGCGCCCGCCATGCGAAATTTCCGGGCAGCTGCGCCCAGAACGCCGCTTCGAGCGCTGGTCCTTCGCGCGCCGCCACCAGGCCGGCATCGGCCAGTGCCGCGCGCGCGGCCGAGAGATTATCGGCAAGCCGCCTCTGGGTCTCGGCGAAGACGGCCAGCGAGAAATGATGCTCACCAAGAACGAAGCGGTTGCTTTGCAAATCGTCGGCGGCATCGGCAAGATCGAGCGCCTGGCTCGCGGCCGCATCCTCGGTTGAGGCCATCTGGTTCTGCCGGCGGCGCAGACGTTCGGCTGCCCGCGCCTTGCCCATGAAGGTGAAGGATTGCGAGACGACGAAAGCGAAATCCTGGCCGAGCAAGGCATTCATCTGACCCGGGCGCGTCAGCGCGGGATACTCTCTGATCCCGAAGATGCCCTGCCAGCGGCTCGCATCACACCCGGACTGTTAACCCCGATCGCAAGCGTGTTGAACCGGCTTTCCGTGTGAACGATCGAGATCAGCGTCTCAGGCGCCACGCTTGGCGCGCATGAGCCGGCAAGGGCGAGAAGACTGGCGACGTCGAGGATCATCTAGCGAGATAGCGCCTGCGGGCCGATTCAACATATTCGTGCACGGTGTCGCGGCTCAGACCAAGGATCTGGCCGATCTCCCAGTCGCTTTTCCCTTGCGCGACCAGCGCTATGCATTCGACCTGTCGCGGGCTGAGCGGGACGTGGGCCAATGTCTTCGCCGCGTCGCCCAGCAGCTCGCGGGCACGATCATAAGCGACCGAGCCCAGCAGACGAGCGGTCAATATCTCCTCTGCGCTGAGTGGCTCGTCGACAGATCGGGCAGCGGTGAAGATGGCTTCGGGTTCGCCCGGGGTCCGGATCGGCAAGCTGTAGCCTGACGCAAGGTCATGGTCCCTGGCGCGTTCGAGGATGCTTCGCTGGCGCGGTGTGAGGTCCAGCACTTCGCCGATACGGTCCCAGGCGAGCCCCGACGGGGTACGGGCGCATGCCGCATGGATGGGATCTTCCAGATAATGGCGCTCTTCGAGCACTTCTTCGAGCCAGGGGGAGGGATAGGTCGTGAGAAACAATGTTTCCTCGCCTCCACGCCTAAGATCGACGTTATGAAGCAGCGTGAACCAGCGAAAGCCGAATTCACGCGCGGCAGCATCGATCGTGCCATGGAGTTCACCGAAATTTTCCGCACGCCCACATTCGGTCACAAAGCGCGTGAGATCATCAAGGCGGCCGCAGTCTTTTATATTATTCGCCATAGAGGGCAGAAGTTCATCCGCCAGACGACACCTCGTCCAGAGCCAAGCGGCGATCGCGGCGATTTTCAGGATGAACCGGGAACGATTCGCAACAGATTCAGTTAGAACAAATCGCCTATGACACTTTCTCCGTCGGCAAAGTGTCATAGCGGACAACCCGCCTGTATCTGCCGATTCGGGATTCACATTGATCCCGATTTGTGCTTGATTCCGTCATGTTATGTTTCATGCAGGTAAGTCTCTTGAATCTTCCAGTGGCTGTGATGTCGCGGTCGTGCTCGAGAGGTTGGCAAGCGTATCGAGCCGGCCCCGTTATGCGTTCATGCTCCTCAACCTGATCGCACAGGTCGCGAGGCCAGACGGAAGGGCCGGTCCCTGGATCAAGCGCGGGACGGAGATTATCTCCTTGCGCGACTGGCTGTGTGACGCCCTTAGGCCCATGGCCCAACGTGGCCCGCGCGCCGCAGCGCTTTTTGAGCAGGTTCGGATCGACCTCGACCAGCGCGGACTCCTACCGGATGGCGATGCGGCAAGGCGGCAAGCAATCGAGGCGGAGGCGCACGCTCGGGTGCGTACGGCGGGAAAGAGCAACCTCAGCCGCGCGGTATCGGAATTGGTGAGTGCTGGCCTCTTGCACCGGCATTACCAGGGTTACCGGATTGATCACCACAACCGCGGCGGCCAGCGTCACGCGGTCTACACGTTGATTGGCGATGCTCTGCGCCTGCTGCCAGCGATCCAGCCAAAGCTGCTTCCGTCAGCACAAGGTGAGCTGGTGTTGGTGGAATGAGTGGGATGGAGCTATGGCCACGAACCCGTGCAGCAGAAGCAGCCCTCCATTGGTCAAGGTCCGCTTACTCCGAGTTTTGCGAGCTAGAAAATGGCTTGTCTCTGTCAGCAGAGTGCAGCGCGGATGCCAAGCGTCTCATTCGTTTGCGCTATCGAGTCTTCGGCAGTCCTCGCTAGGCCCGTCAGTGCTCTGATGGCATCGATCGTGTCGGGAATGACGATGGCCTGGTTGTCGACCATATAGGCATAGAACAGCTCGTCGCCCTCGACCGTGAGCATGTCCTCCCATAGCGCAACCTCATAGAGATTGTCGTGCGGTCGGCCAAGGTCAGCCATCAGTTCCTTAACCGTGTTGATCGCGGCGAGGCCATCGCCGGTACGGATCAGGGCAATTCGGGACGAAGACCGGAATGCGTCGAGCACCTCTTCCTTGCTCGCGTTCCGGGTCAACAGTACCGACCAATAGTGAAGATGCGCCAACGTTTGCGGAACTTTGACCGCCATCGTCACGACATCGAGCTCCGGATCCACGCTTTGAGCATCGGGCCCCTGGTGACTGGGGATGTCAGGTTCGGGGACGAGAGTGTTCATGATGCCGCCCAAGTGACTTTCCCACGGGTCGGTGGCCCGTCTTAGGAGAGTGCCGCGAGCACGCTTCAGGAGCCCTGCCCGTTTGAGCGCTGTCAGAGTGCGCACGATCGAGGTCGTGTTGCAGGACACCACCCGCGTCGCCGCTCGTCCTGCCGCGCTGTCGAACGAAACCTCAGCGACGAAGGAGTGTCCCGTGACATCGTGCTTCTCACCACCATGAACGATAAACTTGCGGCCGCTTGCCCGATAAATCTCTGCATTCTGCGCGGCGATGCGTTTGGGCGTACAGTCCACCACCACATCGACCTTTCCGAGGAGCGCGTCGAGCGTACCGGCGATGGTGAAGCCAGCGCCGCGCATCGTCTGGGCATGTTCGGACGAGGCTGCGTAAAGATCGACTCCCTTCTCTTCAAGCGGGCGCAGCCGCCAGTCCGTGGCAATGTCCACCACTCCGACAAGCCGCATGTCCTTCTGTGCCAAAACGGCGGTTGCCACCCGCTTGCCGATAACACCGTAGCCGTTGATCGCGACACGAACTGGATCGTGCTGGGTCATCTTTGTCATGCTCCCACTATAGGTTCGGGTCGTCTCTCTCATGTTTCTACCCGAATGATGTCACCCGCAGCTACGGCATAATCGAGCGCGTAAGCGAGCTCTCCGGCGGTCTCGGCATGGACGTGCAGCAGCGGTTGGCCCCGCTCCACATCCTGACCGAGACGAGCCTCCATGAAGATGCCCGCGGCCTTGACGTCCGGAGCCCCGGCCAGCTTGGCAAGGCGCGCCAGCTTGCGATTGTCGATATGGACGACGCGCCCCGCGCGGTCGGCGACGATGGGGTGGGTCTGCGCGGCCAGCGGAGGCGCGCGCATGCCGCCCTGAGCCTCGCAGATCGCCTGGAACTTGGTCCAGGCGCGTCCATCCGCCAATGTCTTGAGCGCGAGAGCCGCGCCCTTGCCCGGTTCAGACTTGCCACCAATCTCAAGCGCCACGCCGGCAAGCGATGCGGCGCGGCGGCGCAGATCGTCCGGCGCCCCGGGCGCATTGCGCAGCACCGCAAGCAGGTCGCGTGCTTCCAGTGCGGGTCCGATGCCGCGCCCGACGGGCTGGGTGCCATCGGTGAGCAGGCAGCGCGCCTCCAAGCCTGAGCGCTCGGCCACCATGCGCATGCGCTCGGCAAGGTGCCGTGCATTCTCTTCGCTACGCACCTTGGCGGTCGGCCCCACCGGAATGTCGATGACCACATGGGTCGAGCCTGCAGCGATCTTCTTCGACAGGACCGAGGCGATGAGCTGGCCCTCGGTGTCGATGTCGAGCTCGCGCTCGATCCGCACGAACTTGTCGTCGGCCGGGCTGAGGTGGATCGCGCCACCCCAGACGATGCAGCCGCCTTCCTGCTCGACGACGCGCTTCAGCGCGGCAATATCAAGATCGACCGGCGCGAGCGTCTCCATCGTGTCGGCGGTCCCGGCAGGCGATGTAATCGCGCGCGATGAGGTTTTCGGCATGATGAGGCCGTTCGCAGCAACAATGGCCACGACGAGCGGTGTGGTGCGATTGCCCGGCAGGCCGCCGACACAATGCTTGTCGACCACGATCGGGGCACCCCAGGACAGACGGTCACCGACCCCGATCATCGCCGCGGTGAGGTCGACTGTCTCGTCCTCGTCAAGCGGCAGCACGGCGCTGGCGGTCAGGAAGGCAGAGAGATGCACGTCGGTATATCGCGCGGCCGCGACATCACCCACGATGCCGGTGAATGCTGCTGCATCGAGGCGATGCCCGTAGATGCGACGTCGGACGCTGGCGACCGATTCGAGCGCCGGCGCATGGCTGACGGCGATCGGAGCGCCTTCGGTCACACCGAGCATTTCCCACGCGATTTCCGAAAGGGCGGCTTCGTCCGGCGCGAGCAAGCTGTCCCCTTCGACCTGGAACAGCGCAGCCCGCACCTCCCGGCCCGCTGCCGAAAGCAACACCTGGGGACGCCCGGCCAGTCCCTCGGCGCGGCAGACATGGCAGTCCGTGCGCATGATCACGATCGGCTGGTGCTGCGTGTGAAGTCCCAGCCGCCGTGCACGCAATGTCGGCCGGACGGACGCGGCCTGGTCGGGCCTGGTCATAGTTCGAACATCTGCGCCTGGCGCGGAACGACGGCGTCCCAACCAAGCTCGTGATCGATGCGCGAGCGCAACGCCTCCGAGGCCTGCGCCTCGCCGTGAACGATGAAGACCCGCCGCGGCGCGCGGCGAAATCCCGACAGCCAGCGCATCAGCTCATTGGCATCCGCATGAGCCGAAAGCATCGGCAGGTCGGCGACTTCCGCCTCGACCGGAATCCACTGGCCATGGATCTTTATCTCGCGCGCCCCTTCGAGCATCGCGCGACCCCGCGTCCCCGCGGCCTGGAAGCCGGAGAAGACGATGGAATTCTTCCGATGGGGCGCAAACGCCTTGAGGTGATGAAGAACGCGCCCGCCCGTCGCCATGCCGCTCGCCGAAATGACGATCTTCGGATACGAGTTCGTGCTGATCTCCTTCGATTGCTCGACCTCGCGTGTATAGATGGCGATGTCACACGAAGCGCGGCAGACTTCCGGCGCCAGGCGATGATCGTCAAGATGATCGCACAGCATGTCCGTTGCCTTGATGGCCATGGGGCTGTCGAGATAGATGGGCACATTCCGCAACCGCCCCGCCTCCCGCAACTTCCAGAGATAATAGAGCAAGGCCTGGGCGCGGCCGACCGCAAAGGCCGGGATGACCACGGTCCCGCCACGCGCGACGGTACGTTCGGCGACTTCACCGAGTGCTTCTGCGGGATCGGTGGGTTCGTGAACGCGGTTGCCGTAAGTCGACTCGATGACCACGAAGTCGGCTTCCGCAATTGGCTCGGGGTCGAGCATGAAAGGGTCGGCATAGCGGCCGAGGTCGCCCGAGAAGGCAATGCGTCGGCCGCCCCATTCGACGTCGGCGGTCGCGGCTCCGAGAATGTGTCCGGCGTGGCGGAATGTGAGGGTTGCGCCGCCGGGCAGTTCGACCGGCTCGGAGAAGGACACCGACGTGAAGAACTCGAGCGCGCGCTCGGCGTCCTTGACGCCGTACAGCGGCAAGGCTGGCTTGTGCCGGGTGGCGCCGATGCGATTGAGGAAATCGGCGTCCTTCTCGTTGAGATAGCCACTATCCTTGAGAATCATTGCGGCAACGTCCCGCGTCGCCGCGGTCGCGTAGATGCGACCGCGAAAGCCGTCCCGCACAAGGCGCGGAAGATAGCCCGAATGGTCGAGATGGGCGTGGGTGAGAACGACCGCATCGATGCTGGAGGCCGGGACCGGCAGCGGCTCCCAATTGAGCTCGCGCAGGTTCTTCATGCCTTGGAACAAGCCGCAATCGATCAGGATGCGGTTGCCGTCATGCTCGAGCAGATGCTTCGAACCGGTCACGGTCCCGGCCCCGCCGAGCGAAGTCATGGTTAGCATCAAACGGTCTTTCTGTTTGCGGATGGGTTGATGAGGTCGTGCGGATCCCCGCGGCCCTCGATGGCGGCACATTCGGCTGCGGACAGGATCCGATCTCGAGGCCGGTTCAGCAGTCGCGCCGCACTTTCGGCAAGATGGGCCCAGGTCGCGCGGTTGGCGAACAGCATGCCCGGCACGTCCAGGGTGCCGCCCCGGCTGACGTAGCCGTGCGCAACCGTCACCGAGGGCCCTCCGTCCAGCCGCCGCAGCAGCCCGAGCATCGGCTCGGGCCGAGTATGCGTTGCGATCACCCGGGGCAGGTTTGGCGGAAAGAGCTCCGCGAGCGCCGCGTCGTCGGCGGCGAAGGCTTGCTCGATCGGATCGCGTGGTACGCGGAAGCGGCCCGGCTCGATCAACATGGTGACGAGTGCGCGCAGCCCGGTGTCGGCAAGTCGGCGAGCGGCCTTGAGCGCTTCCTCGAGCTGATAGGCACCAATGGCCACGAGCTGCACGTCTGCGCCGGCCATCGTCCCTTCGATATGGGCCGCTCCCGCCTGGACGGCCCTGAGCGCCGCTTCTCCGCCCAGCCGATGCGGCATATCGCGTTTCGAGACGATGAGGCACGCCACCTGGCCGCGCCCCTGGTAGACCGACCGCAGCGCCGCCACGGCGCTGTTCGCGTCGACGGGAAACAGCACACGCGCGGTGTCGCTCATCTCCCCGAGCAATGCTTCCCCGATCGTCGGATCCTGATGGGATTGCTCGTTCTTGCTGTTCTCCCAGGTGTGCGACGTGACGATCAACGGCACCGAGATCCAGCCCGGTGCGTGCCCGACCTCCCGTTGCCGGCGGGCGAAGACGATCTCCTGGCGCAGGCCGCCGAGCATCTTCATCGCGAACGCTTCGTAGCTCACGATCAAATTGAGCCCGGCCTTGTTGGCGAGAGCGGCGCCGGCCACGGCTTCCTCGTTGAGGGCGGTGATGACCGCTCCGTCAATGGCCTCTGCGACACCGGGTTCGGGGTTGTTGACGCGGTGGCGCAGGCGCTCGAGAACAGCCCCCATGTGGTTCGATCGCAGCTCGTCGGGATTCCCGACCCGGACGCGCAATTCGGGATTGGCGTCCACGAGACGCACGAACCAGCGATCGAGCGCGTGCATCGCGCAATCGGGCGGACCGCCGGCCATGCTCCAGTCCGGCTCGGGCAGCGCCGGCGATTGCGGACGGCGCAGCGCCAGAGGATGCTGGCTTTCCGGCGGTCGTCCCTGCGCATCGTGGATGGCGAGGGTTTCGACGGCCTGCCCGATCTCGTCGGGTGGCACGAACAGCGCAGCGGCCCCCGCATTGAAGGCTCTTCGCGCCGCTTCGTCCTGCGCCGGGCTTCCGCCAAGCGGGAGATTGTGCGCGGCGTTTGTGCCGGCTCCCGGGAACCCGAAGCCCTTGACGGTTTCGGCAATCACATACGGAATCGGCGCCGGATAACGGCGCGCCGGATCTGCGATGAACTGCTCGAGGCGTCGCTCGGCCTCCAGGATACCCCAGACGAAGGCGGCGGGATCGCGCCCGTCGATGGTGAACGGATCGAAGCCGTTAAGACGCAGGTGATCGCCTAGCCATTCGGCCCCGCCCTGCTGAGCGATCTGCGCGCGCTCCTCGATCCGCCTGCCATTGAGGATCATCACCGGAATAGCGAAGCCGCTGTCTTCGGCACGCCACCAGCGGGGAGTCCAGTCGGAGCCGCGCTGCTCCTCGAACGCCCCGTCGCTCAGGAAGGCCACGAGGCTTTCGCCGGGCAGCGGCATATGGGCATACTGCACTTCGGCAAAACCGAGGTAACCGCCTTCGGAGATCGCGCCGGCCGTGTTCGGCCCGGCATGACTGCCGAGTGGGACCGCTGCGGCTCCGTCGGCCGCAATCGCGTAGGAATAGAAGTCGGCGACGAGACGCGAAAGGCCAGCCTCGCTTCGGTCATAGCGCTCTCGCTGTGCGGGCGAAACGTCGCCGGTGAGCGCGTTCACCGCCTCGATCGCGGCGACGCTATGGCCCTGGCCCATCAGCCAGCCGCGCGTGCTGGCGCTCAGCGCGTTAGCGGCAAGATAGCCGACGAAAGCAGGAACCATGTTGAGCGACCCGCCCGTGTGGCCTTCCGGCGTCGTCTTGAACGCGTCTGCAGGCAGGGGGGCACCCGAGAGATCGACACGCCGCGCATAGGTCATGTGAACGACGGTCCACATCGCGGCGCTGGCAAGACGATCGGCGGCGATCAGGGTGCGGTAGAGCGCCTCCTCCCCCAGCGCGGTGGTCGCGGCGAGCGCGCGCACGCGCTCGACGGTCTCATCGGAGTGAACGATCGCGCCGAAACCCGTTCGCCATGTCTCGAAGGAATCTGCTTGTGTCATTTCTCGTCTGCTTGTTGTCCCTGGCTGGTCGAGCGGAGCGGATTCAGCCTCCGGTCCAGGGCGGTGGATCGCTGGCCGGGAAGGAGTCGCGGCCCGCCCGCTCAACCTGGTCGAGCGGCTCGGGCGGGCGGCGATGGCGAACGAGGCCCTGCACGCCGGCATGGGCATTCGTCAGCGCTTGCGCGACGAGCGGCGCGAGCCCGATTGCGTTCGTCGGATGTGGCACCGCATCCGTGGAGACGATCCGACTGGAAAGATCGGCCAGTCGTTCATAGGAATCCTCGGCGAAGAGGCCATGAATGACCGTGCAGACCGGCTTCGGAAAACCCTGAAGTGCCAGCTTGCGCGCCGCTTCGATCAACGTACGGCCGGACGAGGCAATATCGTCTGCGAGCACCGGCTGGCGTCCGCGCCACGCGTCGAGATCGGGAACCTCGACATCGACGTTGCGGTCGCCGTGGCGGATCTTTCTGAGCACGGTGAACGGCGCGCCGACGCGAGCGGCGATTGCCGAGACCCACTGCTCGCTCTCTTCGTCGGGGCCCATCAGCAGCGGCGCCTCGACGTTCGCCGCGATCCAGTCGGCGAGCGCCGGTGCAGCGTGAAGCGTGATGTCGGGGATCGTGTAGAGTGCCGACAGCGCCGGGTAGCGATGCAGGTGCGGATCCACCGTCACCAGCCGGTCGAACGTCGCCGAAACGAGACGGGCGAAACTCCTCGACGATAGTGCTTCGCCATCCTGAAAACGTCGATCCTGGCGCATGTAGGAGAGGTAGGGCGCAACCAACGTCACCTCGCGCGCGCCGAGGTCGCGGGCAGCGTCCGCGGTAAACACCAGACCGAGGAAGCCTTGGTCCGGGTTCGCGAGGCTACAGACCAGATCTACACACTTGCCGCGGACATCGGTTAGCAGGCGCACATAGCTCTCGCCGTCGGGGAAACGCCGCGTCTCAAGAACGCCCAGCTCGAAGCCGCCGACTTCGGCAATCGCCTGGGCGAAGGCTTCATTGCCCGGCAGGGGAAAAATCACACGCATCTGATCACGCCTCTGCTCCCCGCCGCCCTCTGTAGAAGCGCAGCAACTGCGCATTGAGGGCGACGATGACTGTGCTCACCGACATCAGCGCGGCCGCCACCGCCGGCGTCATCAGAAAGCCGGTGCCGAACGTGATCCCCGCCGCCATCGGGATCGCGACCGTGTTGTAGCCGGTTGCCCACAGAAGGTTCTGCACCATCTTGCGATAGGTGGCTCGCGACAGGCCGATGATGGCCACGACGTCGCTCGGGTCGCTGCGCACCAGGACGATGTCTGCGGATTCCACCGCCACGTCGGTTCCCGCGCCGATCGCGATGCCGAGATCAGCGACCACCAGCGCGGGGGCGTCGTTCACGCCGTCGCCCACCATCGCGACTGCAAGGCCGCGCGATTGCAGCTCCTCGATCTTCTCCGACTTCTCGTTGGGCAGAACCTCCGCGAAATATTCCGTGATGCCCAGTTCTTCCGAAACCGCCTGGGCGACGCCGCGCGCGTCACCGGTGAGCATGATCGAGTCAATGCCGAGCGATTTGAGCTCGGTGATCGCCTGCTTCGATTCCGGTCGCACGATGTCGGCGAGCGCGAACAGAGCGCGTGGCGCGCCGCCGCGCACCAGGACGACAACGGTTTTACCCTGATTCTCGAGCTTCTTTAGACGTGGATGGGAGATTTCCTTGCTGGTGCGAGAGAGATGACCGGGGCTGACGATGCGGATATCTTCTCCATCGACATTCGCCACGATCCCTTCGCCGGTGATGTTGCGCACCTCGCTCGCCTTCGGCCAGCTGAGGCCTCGATCCTTCGCTTCCGCGACGATGCCGTGCGCAATCGGATGTTCGGACTGGCTTTCAGCCGCCGCTGCGAACGCGAGCTCCAAATTTTCATCCCCTTCGCCGATCAGAACGATGTCGCTGACTCCGAACCGGCCCTCAGTCAGGGTGCCCGTCTTGTCGAACACGACTGCGTTGAGATTGCGGGCACGCTCGAACGCGGCGCGGTCGCGGATGAGGAGGCCATTGCCGGCGCTGAGCGATGTGCTGACCGCAACTACCAGCGGCACGGCGAGCCCGAGAGCGTGAGGGCAAGCAACCACCATCACCGTCACCATTCGCTCGATGGCGAAGCTGGTTGTCTGGCCGAGCAGCAGCCAGACAACTAGCGTGCCGATGCCGACCACGAGCGCGATATAGGTGAGCCAGGCGGCGGCGCGGTTGGCGAGGTCCTGGGTACGCGACCGGGTCGCCTGTGCCTTCCTCACCAGGTCAATGACCTGAGCGAGATAGGTCTTGTCGCCGGTGGCGGTCACCTCGATCGTAACGGCCCCGGCGCCGTTGATGGCACCGCCGATCGCCGCTTCGCCGACACCCTTGGAGACCGGTTTGGACTCGCCCGTCAACATCGCTTCATTGAACCCGGAGACGCCCTCGATAATCACGCCGTCGACCGGCACCTTGGCGCCGGGACGCACAAGCACGCGGTCGCCGGGCGCGAGCGCCGCTATGGGGACGTCGTGGGTGGAGCCGTTGGCGTCGATGCGGGTCGCCACATCCGGCAAGAGGCGTACCAATTCCTCTAGCGCTCTCGAAGCACCCATGACCGAGCGCATCTCGATCCAGTGGCCGAGCAGCATGATGCCGATCAGCGTAACCAGCTCCCAATAGAAAGCTTCGCCCGGGAAGCCGAAGGTGACGGCCGCGGAGAAGAAATAGGCGGCCGAGATCGCTAGCGCGATCAGGGTCATCATACCGGGCTGCTTCTTGCGCAGCTCGGAGACGAAGCCCGTCAGGAACGGCCAGCCGCCATAGACATAGACGATGGTGGAGAGCGCGAAGAGCAAAAGCCCATCGCCGGGAAAGACGATGGTCCCGGCAAGGCCGAGCCAATGCTGAATCATTGGCGACAAGAGCAGCACGGGCGGCGTCAGGACTAAAGTCACCCAAAAGCGACGCCGGTAATCGGCGATCATCGCGCCATGATCGTGGCCGCCGGCATGATCGGCATGGGTAGAACCGGATGCTTGGACAAGAGCGGCCCCAGTCCCAACCGCATCCGTTTCACGCTGATGATGATGGTGGTGTGCGCCAGGCTGATTCATCCTTTGGTCCTTCTTGTGAGCTGGATGGCCATCGGCGCGCCGGTGGTCAGAAGTATATTGCGCGCCCACCGCATGCCCCCGGTGTGGTGCAGTGCCTTCATCAGGAGTGCACGCGTCCCAGGCGCGGAATGAACCCGGGAACGCGGCGCCTGTAGCTCTCATAGTCAGCGCCGAAGGTTGCGATCGCATCGCCTTCTTCGCTACGGGCGAGACGCACATACATGACGACCAACACGGGAAACATGAGGAGCGTCAGCAGCGTCGGCCATTGCAGCAGGAACCCGAACATCACGAGGATGAAGCCGAGATATTGCGGATGACGGGCCCAGCCATAGACGCCCGTCGTCGCCAGTACGCCGTCGCGCTGGGCGGCGTAGAGCGTATTCCAGGCCGACGCGATCAGGGTGAAGCCGCCACCGATAAACACGAAGCTGAGCAGATGAAAGGGACCGAAATGCGGATTTTGGCGCCAGCCGAACAGCTCTTCGAGAAGATGGCCGGCATCGTGCGTGAACCAATCGAAGCCCGGGTAGCGGCTCTGTAACCAGCCTGAGAGTAGATAGATGGTGAGCGGAAACCCGTACATCTCGGTGAACAGCGCGATGATGAACGCGCTAAACGCACCGAACGAACGCCAATCCCGCTTGGTCTGTGGCTTGAAGAAGCTGAACGCAAACAAGATGAACACGGCCGAGTTAACCAGCGCAAGGCCCCAAAGGCCATAGCCATAATCGGCGTGCGTCATCTCGGCGCCCCTTCGGTGCGTTCGTTGGAATTGGCCGGCAGGCCGGTCTGCGCCTGTGTGGGTTCATCGCCGCCATGGTGATGACCGCCATGACCGCGGTGCATGAACAGATGCATGAGCGGACAAGCGAGAAGGATCAGATAGGGCAGCGCACCGAAGAAGTGCGCGGTATGCTCGGCAATCAGAAAAAAGCCGGCGACCAGGAGGAATCCAATCAGGACCATTCTCCCACGCTTGCGTAATCGATGGTCGTGATCATCCATATGCCGCCCCTCTTCTAACCGATGTCCTGCAAGCGTAGATCGGAGCCCGAGAGCAAGTTATAAGTAGAGACCGCAGTCCAAAGCGGGCGACCGGCGTAGGCGCGGAACAGCCTAACTAGCTGTCGCTGCCATTTTCACGCCATCAACCAAAAGTGAGGCTGGAAGGCTTTCCTGCGGCTTTTGCGTATCGTCGCGGGCGGAAGAATAACCATCGTCCCCACGGCCATTCCGGGACGACCGTGCTTGAGCGCAAGGCTCGATCGATCTTGCGGCGTGGACTGCCTCCGATAGTATGGGCATCAATCCCCGCAGCCCCTCATCGGCCGTTGGCTCTTGTCGAGTCCGGCCTTCGCCGCCAGACCAGCGGCAGCGCAATGAGGAGAAGCATCGACATCCAGCCGATGCCGAGCAGAATCCGCGACTGCTCTCCCGGCTCGGCCAAGGCGATCGCAATCGGTGCAAGGGCCTGACCGATGCTGGCCGCAGCATGCTGGAGCCCAAGTTTCCAGCCGGAGGGCAGCGCGGAACCGCCGATCCAGAAGCTCGTGACGAGACGAATGCTCGCCGAGCTCCAGCCAGCTGCGACAATGAGGCCGGCGATCCCGACCATGGACGATCCGTAGGGAAAGACGAACAGGGCGGCGGCGAGAAGCGCAAGCGTGAAGCATGCGAGCAATCTCGGCGCGGTCACCAACCAGGAGACCCTGGTGTGGAACAGCTGCGCCGCCAACATGGCAAACCCGCAAAGACTGAGCATCCATGCAATCGTCTCCCGGTTTAGGCTTGTTTCGGCCCGGGTCACCAACAGGCTGACATGGATGGCAGCAAGCCCTCCGCCGCCAAGGACCGTGACAAGCAGAAGGATGAGGGTGGTCGGAAGCGACGCTGCTTCGCGATCATCGCCCCTCGACCCTGCGCCGCCGCTCGCCGGCAGACGCACGAACATCATGAAGAGCGCGATCATCGCGACGAGAGCCGCCAGCATCAGGAGTGGTGCTCGGGGAAAGACCGCCCTGGAGGCCTCGGCGAGCAGTGGAGCGGACATATCTCCCAGGAACACGAAGGCGGTGAGCCAGGTGAAGTGTATCGCCCGCTTGCTCCGCCCGCCGGCGGCAAAGCTCGTGGCAAGCAACGCGAGCGGTATTATCGCGGCCGCAGACATGCCGGCGAGCATGCGCAACAGATAGAGTACCGGAAGCGCCACGACCCCGACCGGCGCCAGCGCAAACACCAGAACGACGAGCGCAGCGCGCAAGACGACCCGATAGTCCACGCGGTCCGCGAGCCAACCCCACAGCGGCGCAAAGAGCAACGCCGCTAGGGGATGCACCGCACTCAGGCTCGCGACATGGAAGTCATGGGCGCGCAGCGATAGGGGCGACTGTCCATCGTCGACAAGCGACGGCAGGAACGCGAGCATGGCCGTCTGACCCGCGGACGCAGCCGCCACCGCGAACAGCAACAATATGGACGAGCGGGACCGCTTCCCATTCTCGCCGTCCCCATCCGCCAGGGGATTCGGCCCACTACGTGATCCTGCTGACGCCGCGTCGTGGCTCACCACCACAATCGCAGGCCGACCACCACGCGGCGCTCGGTCACAAGCTCGCGATTCGCACGCCGGAAGTCGGCGGTCCCGCCGAGAGCGCATTCCCAGACAAAGCCGACATGGGGCGCGAGCTTGCGGGAGAATTCGTAACGCAGCCGCTCGCCAGCCCCTGGACGAAACGACGCCGCGCGATCGGTAGGCTGTGAAACGGAGGCATGACTGGTGCTTTCGCCATGGATGGTCAGGCCAGATCGAGGACGATTCGCCCCTCGATGTCGCCATGGTGCATGCGCGCGAAGACATCGTTGATGTTCTCCAGCTTTTCGGTGTGCACCGTCGCGTGGACCTTGCCTTCACCGGCAAATTCTAGCGCTTCGAGAAGGTCGAGCCGGGTGCCGACGATCGAGCCGCGCACGGTGATGCCGTTGAGCACGGTGTCGAAGATGGACAGCGGAAAATCGCCCGGCGGCAGGCCGTTGAGCGCCACCGTTCCGCCGCGCCTGACCATGCCCAGCGCCTGCTGGAAGGCCGTGGGTGAGACCGCGGTGACGAGGACGCCCTGCGCCCCGCCGATCGCTTTCTTGATGGCGACCGAAGGATCCTCATCACGCGCATTGACGGTCAGTGCGGCACCAAGGCGCGTCGCAAGATCGAGCTTGCGATCATCGATGTCGACCGCCGCGACGTTGAAGCCCATCGCGCGGGCATATTGCACTGCCATGTGCCCGAGCCCGCCGATCCCCGAGACCACCACCCATTCGCCAGGCTTCGTCTCGGTGGCCTTCAGTCCCTTATAGACCGTGACGCCCGCGCAAAGGATCGGCGCGATGTCGATGAAGCCGACATTGTCGGGAAGATGCCCGACATAGTTGGGATCGGCGAGGACATATTCCGCGAAGCTGCCATTGACCGAATAGCCGGTATTCTGCTGGAGTTCGCACAGGGTTTCCCAGCCGCCCAGGCAATGCACGCAATGACCGCAGGCGGTGTAGAGCCAGGGAACGCCGACCCGGTCACCTTCCTTGACGTGCGTGACGCCCGATCCGACGGCGGCGATATGGCCGACGCCTTCATGGCCCGGAATGAACGGCGGGTTGGGCTTCACCGGCCAATCACCTTCGGTCGCGTGCAGGTCGGTGTGGCAGACCCCGGTCGCTGCGATCTTGACGAGGATCTGGCCGGGGCCGACCTCGGGGATCGGCGCCTCTTCGATGACCAGCGGCGCGCCAAATTCGCGGACGACGGCCGCCTTCATGGTTTTCGCCATGTCTGCTTTTCCTTCTATGAGAGTGTCAGAACAGACCGAGCGCGTGCTCGTCATAGGAGACGAGCAGGTTCTTGGTCTGCTGGTAATGATCGAGCATCATCTTGTGGTTCTCGCGCCCGAACCCCGACGCCTTGTAGCCTCCGAACGCGGCATGGGCGGGATACTGATGATAGCAGTTGGTCCAGACCCGGCCGGCCTGGATCGCGCGGCCGAGCCGGTAGGCAGTATTGCCGTTGCGGGTCCAGACGCCCGCGCCGAGGCCATAGGCCGTGTCATTGGCGAGCGTGATCGCCTCCTCGACCGTCTTGAACCGAGTGACCGACAGGACCGGTCCGAAGATTTCCTCCTGGAAGATCCGCATGCGGTTATCGCCGACGAACACGGTCGGCTGCACGAAATAGCCGTGGTCGAGTTCGCCGCCAGGAAGCGCGCGGGCACCGCCGGTCAGGCATTGCGCGCCTTCGGCCTTGCCGATCTCGATATAGCCGAGGATCTTGTGGAGCTGGTCTTCGGACGCCTGGGCGCCGACCTGGACCAAAGGATCGAGCGGGTTGCCCTGCCGGATCGCGGCGACGCGCGCCACGGCACGCTCCATGAAGCGGTCGAAGATCGATTCATGGACCAGTGCCCGCGAGGGACAGGTGCAAACCTCGCCCTTGTTGAAGGCGAAGAGCGTGAAACCTTCGAGCGCCTTGTCGAAGAAGGCATCCTCCTCGTCGAGCACGTCGGCCATGAAGATGTTGGGCGATTTGCCGCCAAGCTCCATCGTCTGCGAGATGAGATGGTCGGCGGCGGCACGCATGATCTGCTTGCCGGTGACGGTCTCCCCCGTGAAGGAGACTTTGGCAATGCGGGGATTGGCGGCGATCGCCTGGCCGACGGTCCGCCCGGGGCCGGTCACGACGTTGAGCACGCCCGGCGGCAGAATATCGGCGGTGAGCTCGGCGAGCATCATCAGCGTGAGGGGTGTCTGAGAGGCGGGTTTGATGACCGTGCAGTTGCCCGCGGCCAGCGCAGGCGCGATCTTCCAAGCTGCCATCAGCAACGGGAAATTCCACGGGATGATCTGCCCGACGACGCCAAGCGGCTCGCGGAAATGATAGGCGATGGTGTCGTGATCTATCGACGAGATCGCGCCCTCCTCCGCCCGGATGCAGCCGGCGAAGTAGCGAAAATGATCAATCGCGAGGGGCACATCGGCGGCGCGCGTCTCGCGGATCGGCTTGCCGTTGTCGATCGTCTCGGCCAGCGCCAGAAGCTCCAGATTGTCTTCGAGACGATCGGCGATCCGGTTGAGCAGACGCGCTCGCTCGGCTAGCGAGACCCTCGCCCATCCATCCTTGGCGGCGTAAGCTGCATCGAGAGCGCGCTCGACATCATCCGGGGTCGAGAGGGCGAACTCGGCGATCAGGGCACCGTTGATCGGGCTCGTGTCCGCGAAATATTCGCCCGTGGCGGGAGCGCTCCAGCGGCCGCCGATAAAATTGTCATAGCGGTGCCGGAACGATGGTGCCGCGTTGATGGTCCCGATCGCTTTCTCGTACATCGCCTGTTCTCCATCTCCATTGATGTATGATGGAGTAAGCCCTCTGGTGGGCGGGCCTATAAGTATGTTCCGCAGGCAATCGCTGAGCAGCGCTGTCACCAATCGAGGATCAAACACGACAGAAGAACCGATGCTTTTTCATCAACCTTCGGTCTGAATATGTAAGTTACGAATCCGCTTGCATCGGACTGGTATGCGGGCGATTTTGCGGAATGGACCAAGGTCCAGGATCAAAGCGAACTCGTGACGGCGCCTGATCCAACCGGTTCGCATTCTCTGGAAACGCAATTGACCCGCGGTGTAAACGGCGGGCCAAGGCGTCGGCTTGACCGGCCAATTCGTCCCCCGTGCTGGCTAGGAGCCGATCGGCCGGCCTGTCATCAAGGTTCGCATGGGAGCCGCTTCAGCAACCGCCCCGCGACGTGCGCGACATACCGGAGGTGCCGTCCTGGTCCCCCGAATGCCGCATGGCCATCCGATGGTCCTGCATCATCTGGTCATGCATCTGTCGGCTGCCGTGCCGCATGCCCTGCATGTGGGCAGTACGGGGCTGGGCGGGCACCGGCTTGGCCTTGAGGGTCTCCTCAAGATCGGGCATGCCCGGCGGCATACCGTCGGCGAGAACAGGCCCACCACCCACGGCGAGGATGCCAAGAGCTGCGAGCGAAGCGATAATTGCCGTTTTCTTGCGCAAGTATCTATTCCTTCAAGTCTGGGTTTCAGTTCGACGGAGCATGTGCCCGGTCAATTGTCGCTCCGCCGGAGCTTGCCCGGAAGATGGTGGCGACCTCGGCCGGGCTGTATACGTAATGTGCGAAGCACTACTTAGCTGGCCATATCCGCCATCGCCTGGCACAGTTCGGCGCAGTCGGTCAGCATGGTGACCAGCGCAGTCCCGGCCAGAATGGCCCCCTGCCCGGTCACACAGGCGGCGGTCTCCAGGCACAAGCGGCGCCACCCGACGCAATGATCGACGCAGCCGTCATGGGCCTACATCTGATGGTGCTGTGCCGCAGCCGGTGCCGCCATCGCACCGGCTGCCGCTAGATCTGCGTCCGCCGTCAGTAATTCGCGTCACTCGATCATCATGCTGTCCCCATCGTTATGTCCACGACCGCGTGCCGCCTCGGGCGGCTGCGTCCCCCGGACTAACGGATCAATCCAAGGCGCGCCTCTCGCCAGCACGCCGTGCTGGGCGGCGTAGAGCGTCTTCCTGGCGAAGCGATCAGGATGAAGCCGCCGCGGATAAACGCCGAGCGGAGCAGATGAGCTCAATGCTCCAGGATCAAAAAGAAGCCTGCTATCGATGACACACACCAGGCCCATATTCGTAGTGAGCGGCTTTGCTTTGCTTGGGGGTTGTCGAATCCCACAATGGGCTTCCGTCACAGCACTTTTACGACAATGGATGAGGTAGCCGCGAAGCGGTGATCATCCGCTGTCGAACTATCTTACGACGAGAACCGGAAGCGAGGAACGGCTCACCACCTCCTGGGTCTGACTGCCCAGAAAGAGGCGCCCCAGACCTCGGCGACCATGGGACGCCATAACGATCAGAGAGCAACCTTTCTTAGCCGCCACCTCGAGGATTGCTTCCGCCGGGCGGCTTTGGGGAACGTGGTGAGTTTCGCAGGGCACGCCCAGTTTTTCGGCACTGGCTTTGATAGGATCGAGCAGTTCCTGCGCATACCTGGTCTGATCGGCATGGTATCTCTCGAAGTCGTTCGGTCCAAGGGCCCAGCCTTCTCCGGCATAAATCGGAAACGGCTCAGTCACCGTCACAACTATGACTTCGGCGCCGAGGTTCGCTGCGAGCGAGAGTCCGTGATCGACGCCTTTTTGCGCAAGTTCCGAACCGTCTGTAGCGATGAGGATATGCTTATACATAGCTGAAGTATCCTTCTTTTTAAGCTTGGCGTAACTGCCTTGGCTGCGCTCTGTTCAATGACGTGCTTACCACAGGCATGCTTCGGTGCCCTATCCAGCTAATTGGAATCTACTTTCGCTAGGACGCTCGCGATGTCGCGCGCAACGATGTCCATGCCCTGCATCCCGTCGACCTCCACGAGTTCTCCTCTCCGGCGATAATAGTTCAAGAGCGGCGCGGTCTTTTGCCGGTACTCGTCAAGACGTGTAGCGAAGGTATCCGGATTGTCATCGCTACGAACCGTACCTCCAGCGGCCAGCGTATCGGCGACGCGCTTTTCCATTCGCTCGATGAGCGTGGCCGGATTGACCTTCAATTCGATCACCGCGTCAAGCTTGACGCCTTTTTGGTCCAGCATTGCCGTCAGGGCCTCCGCCTGCGCGACCGTCCGGGGGAAGCCGTCTAGAATGAACCCCCTGCGGCAATCCTCTTGATCGATCCGATCAGATACCATGTGGCTGACCACGTCGTCCGGTACGAATTCGCCGCGATCCATGATCGCCTTGGCCCCGCGCCCGATTCCCGTGCCGTTGGCCACAGCCGCGCGCAGCATCTCACCTGTGGAAAGCTGAGGAATGGAATACCGTTCAACCAGGCGCTGCGCCTGCGTCCCTTTCCCTGCTCCGGGCGGTCCGAGCATTATCAGCCTCATTGTCTTTTCCTACCCCTCGTAGTGGCGGACGACGCCGTCTGAAACACACCGATTATTACAGCGCCTGCCGGTTAAGCCTGAGAGCGTTGGCCACCACGCTGACGGAAGACAACGCCATCGCCGCCGCTGCTATGACGGGAGAAAGCAGAATTCCAAAAAGCGGATAGAGGACACCCGCGGCGACCGGGATACCGGCGACGTTATACATGAATGCAAACACCAGATTCTGACGGATGTTGGCCATCGTCGCCTGCGACAAGCGCCGTGCCCGCACGATACCGGTAAGGTCGCCCTTCAGCAGGGTGACGCCAGCGCTCTCAATAGCAACGTCCGTCCCCGATCCCATGGCAATGCCGACGTCAGCGGCGGCAAGGGCAGGCGCGTCGTTAACCCCGTCGCCGGCCATCGCCACCACCCGTCCTTCCTGCTTCAGACGCGCAACCACGGCGCTCTTCTCGTCTGGCAGGACTTCGGCTTCGACTTCGTCGATGCCGAGCCGCTTGGCGACAGCCACCGCGGTGGTTCGATTGTCGCCCGTGAGCATGACAACGCGAATCCCCTCAGCCCTTAGCGCGGCGAGCGCATCGGGCGTAGTCTGCTTTACAGGATCAGCAATCGCAAATACGCCGCCGACCCTGCCGTCCACGCCGATGAATATGGCGGTCGCGCCATCGCCTCGAAGCTGATCAGCCGTCTCCGCCAACAGTGCGGTAGAAATGCCTTCCTCCCCAAGGAAGCGCGCATTCCCGAGAACGATCTTTCTGCCCTCGACGGTTCCGAGCGCGCCCCGCCCGGTCGGAGAGTCGAACGCGCTGACGTCGGTCAGGGCGATACCACGATCCTGCGCAGCTTCAACTATAGCCAATGCAAGCGGATGCTCCGAAGCTCGTTCAACAGAGGCGGCGAGCCTCAAAAGTTCGGATTCTTGGAACCCCTCGGCTGGAACGATTGAGGTCACCGCCGGACGGCCTTCGGTCAAGGTGCCGGTTTTGTCGACGACAAGGGTATCGACCTTTTCCATATGCTCAAGCGCTTCGGCATTCTTGATGAGAACACCAACACCCGCGCCACGGCCGACACCGACCATGATCGACATGGGTGTGGCGAGGCCGAGCGCACACGGACAGGCGATGATGAGGACGGCGACAGCTGCGACGAGGCCGTATGCGAAACGAGGTTCAGGACCCCACATGGCCCAACCGACAAATGCAAGTATCGCAATCAGGATCACAACGGGAACAAACCATCCGGAAACGCGATCGGCCATTCGTTGGATGGGTGCACGAGAGCGCTGCGCTTCAGCCACCATCTGAACAATGCGGGCGAGCATCGTGTCTCGGCCCACCTTTTCCGCGACGATAATGAGGGCACCGGTCTGATTGAGCGTTCCGCCGATGACCTTGTCATCCTTCGCCTTCGTGACCGGCATGGATTCGCCCGTGACCATGGACTCGTCGAGCGACGAACGTCCGTCGTCGACGAGTCCGTCGACCGGCACCTTCTCGCCAGGACGCACACGCAGGCGGTCGCCCACGGCGACGAGATCGAGGCTGATCTCTTCGTCCGTACCGTCTGGCGCGATACGGCGGGCAGTTTTTGGCGCCAAGTTCAGCAAAGCCTTGATTGCACCCGAGGTACGTTCCCTGGCTTTCAGTTCCAGCACTTGGCCGAGCAGCACCAAAACAGTGATCACGGCAGCGGCTTCAAAATAGACCGCAACGACGCCGTCCGCACTTCGGAAAGCGGGTGGGAAGATGTGGGGCGCAAGCGTGGCCACGACGCTGTATAACCATGCCACGCCGGTACCCATCGCAATCAGCGTGAACATATTGAGGTTGCGGGACCTGAGCGATGCCCACCCACGTTCAAAGAAGGGCCACCCTGCCCACAGGACGACTGGAGTGGCCAGCGCGAGTTGCACCCAGACCGAGACCGACATCGGCACTATCCGGTGCAGCGCGGGAATGAGGTGCGCTCCCATCTCAAGTAACAGCACAGGGAGCGTAAGGACCATTCCGATCCAGAAGCGGCGCGTCATGTCGAGAAGTTCATGACTCGGCCCCGTATCGGCCGTCACGGTGGCAGGCTCCAATCCCATGCCGCATATGGGGCAAGCGCCTGGATGGTCCTGACGGATCTCCGGGTGCATCGGGCAGGTCCAGATCGTTCCCGCAGGAGCATCAATGGGGGGAGGCGAAGAGCCAAGGTACCGCTTCGGCTCAGCGAGAAATTTCGTGCGGCAGGTAGCGCTGCAAAAATGGTAGGTCTCGCCGGCATGGTCGGCATGATGCTCGGTCTTCTGAGGATCGACCGCCATGCCGCAAACTGGATCTTTTGTCGCTGCGTGCGTGCCCTGCCCGGTCTGGCCAGAGCAGCAACCATGTCCGTGAACGTGTGCCGAAGCGCCTGAATCTTTCATCGTTTCATCTCCTTCGGTCCAGGCCCGATCTCGGCTTCATCACTATGGCAGGATCACACGGGTTTGCATCCTCACGCCGCCACCGGCGGTGAGAGAGTTCCGAGCCAACCCACCAGCGCGAAGATTGTCAACGCGATCCCGCCCTCGATGAGCAGGCTCTTGCGTAAGCGCCCGATCGTGGGAGCTTCGACCGCGCTTCCCAATGCGCGCCCCAGTGCCGGAGAAAGACGGTAGCGGTTGATGGTCGCCATCCCGAGCATTGCTGCGAACAGCGCCAGCTTTGCTATTAGTATTTGTCCGTAGAGCGAGGCGCCGAGTTGAAGGACATGCTCGGGCCCCACCAGAAACAAGGAATTAATCAGGCCCGTTGCAACGATGACGGCAACAACGACCGTTCCCACAACCGCGAACCCCTCGAGCGCTCGGTGCGCCAAGTGGATCCGCGTGATATCGGACGATGCTTTCTTTCCCGATATCAGGACAAGGAACGCCAAGATCGCACCTAGCCAAGCACCGGCGGCGAGAAGGTGCAGGATCCCGGCGCCAAGATGGAACCAGCCTGCGCTCCCAGTCCCGGCAGCGCTGTGGCCGGACCATGCCAGTGTCGCGAGTGCCACTCCCCCACCAAGCGTCGATATCCACTGCGCCGGTCGGCTCGCCCAGGAAGACAGGGAGATGCCGATTATAACGGTGGCGAGAGCGGCACCTCGTACCTGGAACGCCAAGCCCAAAGGCGTTTCTCGTAGAACCATGGCTACAATTTCGCCATCTATCTGCCATATAGACGCGCCTGCCATCGCGGCGGTCTGCAGAGCGAAGCCAAATAACGAAATAACCACACCCGCCAGCGCCAACAAACAAACTGTTGGCTTCCAGGCAAGGTATCGGCCATGGGCCTCATCGCCGCCAAGCGCGTACAAGGCGAACAGTGGCAGTCCGAACAGCAGGCCCAGGTCAATATAGAGTGCCCAGCGGACGGCGACGATCAGGGTATCGGTCACGGGCTTATCTCACCGCAAAGGTGACAGTGCCCTCAATTCGGTGTGTGTCGGCCGACACCGCATGCCAGGCGATCTGGTAAGCGCCAGCGGCCAATGGCCTTGGAAGCTTTGCTACAAGGGTCTTGCCATCACCACTGATCGCGGTGCGGAAACCGGTGACTTTCATGCGGTGATTAGGCATCCCGGGCATGCCAGTCATCACAATATCCATCCCGGATAGCCGCGGCATCAGCTTCTCGCTGAAGGTAAGTGTGACGTCTGATGGCCCCGGCACGCTGGCATTGGCCGCCGGAGTCGAGCTCAAAAGCTTTGGGTGAGCAATGGCGGGGGCGGCGAACGCGAAACTACCGACCATGGCTGCGATGGCCAAAGGGTGAACTATACGCATTTATATCTCCTGATGTGGCATACCCATGGATACGCAGCGGCGCGGCAGACCCCTCAAAAATTTGCGTCTTGGCCCATGAGGGGGCGGCCAGCCCAGTGCGTATTGTAAACAACGACGGAGACGAAAAATGAGTGACATAGACACGATGCTCGCGCGGCTGCGTGATGCCCCCGTCCCGGCGCGGCTTGCGGCGATCGATATCGCGATCATGGAAGACCTGGCACGTTTGCAATCGGCGCCACGACTTAGCGGAACCGTGTTCGGCATGGCGGCAGCGGTAGCGCTGGTAATAGGCATAGCGACATCGGCAGTTTCCCTGAACCCCCGCGAAACTGACCCGGTATCGCCGTTTGATGCCCGGTTGGCGCTTGCCCCGTCCACCCTGTTGGACGTGCGATGATGTGGAACTATCGCCGGATCCTCCTCCTCCTCCTGTTGACCTTTGGCGCAGCAATAGCGGGTGTGGTCGTCGGACGGGTTTTCGTCGCACCAGAGCGGCCGGTGGAAAACCGGCTTCACGAGCTGCTCCACAGCCAATTGGATCTCGACAGCAAGCAACATGCTCAACTGGAGGCTATCGAGAAAAGCTTCGCCGTGCGCCGGCAGGCGCTCGAGTTGGAACTCCGCGCCGATAATGCCCGGTTGGCCGAAGCGATCGAGACCGAGCATGGCTACGGCCCCTTGGTAGCGGCCGCGGTCGATCGTTCCCATCAAGCTATGGGCGATCTTCAGAAGGAGACGCTGGAGCATATTTTCGCGATGCGTGCCGTTCTACGACCGGACCAGGCCGCGAAATTCGATCAGACGGTGGTTAAAGCGCTGACGGCAAAGGAGCGGTGACCGTTGATCTTTACGGCTGTTCGGATGGAGAACTCGCCGGGCTCGCCCTTGCTGGACGGCAGGCTGCGTACAGCGAGCTGGTGCGCCGCCACCGGGACAGGGCCTTCCGCCTGGTGAGCAGTCACATCGGAAACCCCGATGAAGCGCTTGATATCGTTCAAGCCGGCTTTGTTGCGGCATTCGCGGCATTGAACCGCTACGACGGACGCCGACCATTCGCCCCCTGGTTGTCGCGCATCCTCATCAACAAATGCCGAGACTGGCACCGACGCCGGACCGTTCGAAGCCTTCTGACTTTCGTTTTGCCGGTCAGTGATGCGGCCGAGATCGCCGACAGCGCCCCCCTCGCGGATCGGGTCGTTGGTGACAGACACGAGCTTGCACGCACGATGAGGGCCATCGCTAAGCTGCCGACATCGCTCAAAGAACCCCTGATTCTGCGGACACTCGAAGAAAAGTCCGAAGCCGAGACCGCTGAGATCCTAGGAATAAGCCAAAAAGCGGTCGAAACGCGCCTCTACCGGGCACGGACACGGCTCACGGAAATATTGCGAAAAGAGTGAGGGGTCGAGCGCTGCGCTGCGTATTCGCCGATAGACCCCGGCGAACTAATGCAGAGACGAGCCATCATGAACCCTGTTCTCGATCGCGGACCATTAATGAACGGGACGCCGCTTGCGGGCGGCGCTGAGGCCTCAATCGTCTTCTCGCCATCGTCGGCACCGAGCATCTCGGAAGGCCTCGATCTCGCACCCGCTTGCGATCCGGCGCGCCGTTCCCGCACCGAAAATGGCGGTATCGACGCGGCGAGTTTTGTCACCAGTGACCATTCCTGGTCATAGATGTTTCGGGATGAGGATCAGTGGTGATGCGGCGCCACGCGCAACGAGTGTCGACGACCAGCTTTGAGGAGAAGAGCGATGGGTCAAATGCACGAACATCCGAATGGACGCATGAGCGCCTATGGCAGTCTCGTTCTTCAGACGGTTATCAGCGGCATTGTCATGTATTTGGTCATGTTCGTCATGATCGACAGCGTCGACAGCTTCTACAACAATCTCAATATGTTCTATATGACATTGATGATGGTCGCCCCGATGGTGGTGCTCATGATCCTCGGCATGCGAGGCATGTTCCCGTCCAAAGGGGCCAACGTCACGCTGATTGCCGTCTCGTTAATCGCGTTCTTCGGGAGCTTCGCGCTGATACGGACCCAGACCACCATCGGCGACACGGCGTTTCTCAGGTCGATGATCCCGCACCACTCTGGCGCTATTCTGATGTGTCGGGAAGCTCGCCTCACCGACCCCGAGGTGGTGCGGCTCTGCGAAGCAATCGAGCAGTCTCAGCGTCAGGAGATAGACGAGATGAAGGCCATTTTAGCCCGCCAATAGCGCGTCTCATCGATGCGAGACACGCGTGGGTTTCCCTTGTTCCTATCGGGCGGGGCGGGGGCCGCGATGCCTGACCGTTGCGACACGACCCCCGTAGCAACCCAGGTGGAACGGCTCGCTGGGCTGTTTTTGCGCCAAGGGCTTGGATACGTCCTGACGCTGCTCGACTCCTCGGGTCGTATTCTAAGCTTTAACACAGAGGGAGAGCGGACCGACTGTTGGTTGTCCGATCAAATCATCGGTCGATCCCATGAACTCTTCTACCCGCCTGACGAAATTGCCGCAGGGATGCCACTGGCGGATCTCGAAAACGCCGCGCGAGAAGGAAAGGTTGAACGTGAAGCTTGGCGGGCATGCAAAAATGGATCCGAATACCTCGCGCGCCTTTCCATCACGTCCCTCTTTGACCGGGGAGTGCTCTGCGGCTTCGCCTGTGTAAGTCGCGACATAACGGATGAAGCTGCCGTGCGCGCCTCGCTTGAGACCCGCGAGCAGCATCTTCAGTCGATCCTCGCCACCGTTCCGGATGCAATGATCATCATCGACGAAGCAGCGAGGATCACTTCGTTCAGTGCGGCTGCTGAAAAGCTGTTCGGATACGCGGAAGAGGAGGTTCTCGGGCGCAATGTTGCCTGCCTCATGCCGCAGCCCCACCGTGGTCGCCACGACGAATATATCAAGCATTACCTGGAAACTGGTGAACGACGGATCATCGGCATCGGCCGCGTCGTGGTTGGCCAGCGCCGGGACGGCACGACCTTTCCGATGGAGCTGTCCGTGGGAGAGGCCGGTGAGGACGGCCACCGGGTGTTCACCGGCTTCGTGCGCGATCTCACTGCCAAAGAGCAGGACGAGCTCAAGCTCCAGGAACTCCAAGCCGAACTGGTCCACGTCTCGCGACTGAGCGCGATGGGTACAATGGCTTCGACGCTGGCGCACGAGCTCAATCAGCCTCTCGCCGCCGTCGCCCTCTATCTCGAGACAGCTCGCGACATGCTGGACGAAGCGGCGGGCGAGCCGTTCGCAATGATCCGCACGGTCATGAGCGATGCCGCCCAGGAAACGCTGCGGGCCGGACATATTGTGCGCCGGCTGCGTGACTTCGTCGCCAGAGGCGAAGTCGACAAAAGCTTGGATGACCTGCCCCGCCTGATCGAAGAGGCTGGCCAGCTCGCGCTGGTCGGTGCCCGCGAGAACGGCGTGCGCAGCTTCTTTTCCTATGATCCACTGGCAACGCCCGTGTTGGTAGATCGCGTCCAGATCCAGCAGGTTCTGGTCAACCTGATGCGTAACGCGATTGAAGCGATGGCTGAGTCGCCAATCCGCGACCTCAGCATTCGGTCCAAGCTGCGCGCCGACGGTCTGATCGAGGTGACGGTGGCGGATACCGGGCCAGGGATTCCCCAAGATATGCGGGAGCGACTGTTCGATGCGTTCGCTTCAACCAAGGCCGGTGGAATGGGCCTCGGCCTCTCCATCTGCAGGACAATAGTGGAAGCTCATGGAGGGAGGATCTGGGTCGAACACCTTCCGCCCGGCGGCACGCGATTTCATTTCACGCTGATCCATGCGCGAGCGGAGGAAGATTATGGGGGGTAACCGCGTCGTTCATCTGGTCGACGATGAGGAGGCGATCCGAAAAGCTGCAAGCTTCGCACTGAAGACTGCCGGCTACGCGGTCCTCTCCTATCACTCGGGAGTAGAATTTCTAAGAGCCTCGAAATCGGCCGAGGTCGGCTGCGTTCTGCTCGATGTACGTATGCCAGAGATGGATGGACTGGAGGTTCAGGCCGCGATGACCGAGCGGGGAATCAATATGCCTGTCATCATCGTCACAGGGCATGGGGATGTTTCCGTCGCAGTTCAGGCAATGAAGGCCGGAGCCATCGATTTTCTGGAAAAGCCTTTCGAAAAGGCAGCGCTCCTGAATGCCATCTCGCGCGCCTTCGCGCGGATTGATGATGCCAATGCGCGTGCGCTGGAAGCCACAGAGGCGCAGGTCCGAATTGCCGCATTGACCGCGCGTGAGAAGGACGTGCTCGAGGGGTTAGCAAACGGTTATCCAAATAAAACCATAGCCTATGATCTTGGTTGTTCGTCCCGGACGGTCGAGGTGCATCGCGCGAGCCTGATGGCGAAGTTGGGCATTCGTAGCCTTTCCGAGGCGCTGCGGATCGCCTTCGCAGCCGGCATGGGCCGAAATGCGCAGTGATGCGATGTTTACGTAGGGATCAAAGGCTGACGCCATGCGATTTGGGATTGAACCCCAATCTGGCGCTCCAGCTCGCGATATGTCGTTATTTACCTCCAAGCCTCCCTTCGGGCAGTACCGGGTCGTGGTATCCGACGACGACCCGGCCGTGCGCCGCGCGCTCCACTTGCTGTTGAAGGGGCGCGGCTATGATGTGTGTGGGTATACGAGCGGACGCGCACTGCTCGGGGACCCGCGAACGCTGGACGCCGACTGCATCATATTGGACTATCGGATGCCGGATCTAGATGGTTTTTATATTCTACAAGCACTGCGCCAGCAAGGATGGACGGGCAGGGCAATCTTGATTTCAGGTTTTCATGACCTCGTGTTGGCGCATCGCGCCTATGAGGTGGGCTTTGACGATGTCATTCCTAAACCTATCATTGGGCGCGCCATTGTTGATGCTGTCCGCCGTTATTCCGCTCAGGCCGGTTTTGGACGTTGAATGGTGGTCCGGGTGCTCGGATGGAGACAACACAGCCGGTTGCAACGGCCACTCCGTTGATCCGGGGCGGGTTCAACATCAACGTGAGGTTGCTCTTCTCGCTCGAAGCTATCAGTCGATTGCCGAAGCTTATCTGGATGGACGTTAGGCGCGGGGTAGCCATCCCCGGTCACAAAGCGAGCCCTCGGAACGGTCCAGACTGCACAGGTCCGCAGTGGCATGGCCGTCCTCATCGCGCGCCGGCGGCATCGAAGCGTTGCGTGCAGCGGTGGTCGCTGCCGCGACCATTCAAGGGAACTAGCCTTATGCGTCTTGCAATCATTGGTTTGGGGCGGATGGGTGCCAACATCGCGCGCCGGCTGATGCGCGGAGGACATGAAGTCGTCGCATTCGACCGCAATCCGCCTCTTATCGAAGATATTGCCAGAGAGGGCGCAATTGCCGCCTTGTCGCTGGAAGCCGTCACCTCTTCGCTGACCTCGCCGCGGATCTTCTGGGTGATGCTCCCCGCGGGCTCGCCTACCGAGGATACCATAGAGTCGCTCAAGACCCTCGTCGCGCCGGGCGACATAATCATCGATGGCGGCAACAGCTTCTACAAAGATGATATCCGACGGGCGCGTTCCTTGCGAGAGAAGAACATTCACTATGTGGACGTCGGCACTTCCGGCGGAGTCTGGGGATTGGAGCGCGGCTATTGCATGATGATCGGCGGGGACAAGGCGACCGTCGATCTGCTTGACCCAATCTTCGCGGCGCTGGCGCCGGGGCGGGGCACGATCCCGCGAACCGCCAACCGCATGGAGCAAGAGGGCGAAGATCCGCGCGCCGAGCAGGGATATATCCATGCGGGGCGCGCGGGCGCCGGCCATTTCGTCAAAATGGTCCATAACGGCATCGAGTACGGGCTGATGCAGGCCTATGCTGAGGGGTTCGACATCCTCAAGAGTAAGAAGTCGGACAAGCTGCCGGAGGACGAGCGTTTCGACCTCAATCTGACTGACGTTGCCGAAGTGTGGCGGCGCGGCAGCGTCATCTCCTCATGGCTGCTTGATCTGACTGCCGACGCGCTGGCCAAGGACCAGATGCTCAGCCAGTTCTCCGGACAGGTCGCCGATTCTGGAGAGGGTCACTGGACGATCGAGGCGGCGATGGAGGAGTCGGTCCCCGTCTACGTCCTATCCGCTGCGCTATTCGCCCGCTATCGCAGCCGCGTCGACCATACCTTTGGCGACCAGGTTCTGTCAGCGATGCGATTCGGGTTCGGCGGACATGTCGAAATGCCGCAATGAACAAGGCTCCTGTCGCCCTGGCAGCAACGTTCGTCATCTTCGGCGCGCTGAGCGATATTACCCCAAGGTTGCTCCTCCCTGGGGCCGGTGCCTGTCTGATAATGTTCGCCGCCGCGATGACGGCAACGCTTTGTGGATCGTACTGAAGATGCCCTGACCTGCGCTGTTGGCTGCCCCCCTGCAGCGCAGGGCAATCCCACGGACAATACGTATAGCGTAACAACCGCGCTGTCCGACATGCAAGCACCACGTCCAACTCGGCGGCTGCCGCCCTGCGCGCAGCAAAGACGGATTTCAGACCTTGACCCTGGACCGTGGTCCATAGCCGACAAGGTAGGTTCAGATAGCCCTCGGCGCTCGGCGGGCGAGCCTGAACGCGTTGCGTAATGGCATAACACGCTGCCGCCTTCATGGCGCCGGCTCGGAAGAGACCCACAAGGATAGAGGTTGAACATGAACGGTCCCGTCCTCACTCCCCGACCCAGTCGCGTAGCCGTCATCGGGACCTGCGTGCCGCGCCAATGCGGGATCGCAACCTTCACGAATGACTTGCAGCAGGCGTTGATTGGTGTCGATCCCACTATGGCCGCGATTGCGATTGCTATGACGGACAACGACAATGTTTACGCCTATCCCGAAGAAGTCTCCTTGGAAATTCATCACGCAGACCCCGCCTCCTATGAAGTGGCGGCCGACTATCTGAACGTTGCTGATATTGAAGTCGTCTCGCTGCAGCATGAGTTCGGGATCTTTGGCGGTGAGGCGGGTGAGCACGTCCTCCGCCTCCTGCGCGGTCTGGAAGCGCCTCTTGTCACGACGCTGCACACCGTCCTTGCCTCCCCCAATCCGGCTCAACGGCGCGTCATGGACCAGCTCATCGCGAGTTCCGCTCGTCTGGTAGTGATGGCTGATAAGGGGCGTGATATCCTCCGGGATGTTTATGGGGTGTCGGCCGATCAGATCGCGGTGATCCCGCACGGGGTACCTGATCGGCCCTTTCTTGATCCAGCTATGGCGAAGCACGATCTGGACCTGGCAGATCGAACCTTGCTGATGACCTTCGGACTGCTGGGGCCGGGTAAGGGTGTTGAGACCGCTATTCGCGCGCTACCCGCCCTCGTCCAGGAGAACCCGAAACTCCTCTACATGATCGTCGGCGCGACCCATCCCAATCTCGTGCGGGACGAAGGCGAGCGCTACCGCGAGAGCCTGACGGCGCTCGCCAGCGAGCTAGGCGTTGGCGACCACGTCCAGTTTATAGACAGATACCTCTCGCTTGACGAGTTGCTGGATTATCTGGCGGCGTGTGATATCTATCTCTCACCCTACCCCAACGAAGCACAGATCGCATCCGGGACATTGGCCTACGCGATTGCGCTCGGCAAAGCTGTTGTATCGACGCCGTTCTGGTACGCGCAGGAGTTGCTGGAAGGCCATTGTGGTTTGCTTGTCCCAGTCGGACAGGCAGACGGGTTCGCAACGGCCGTGCGCCGGTTGATCGACGACGACGCGTTGCGCAGCGAGATTCGGACGAACGCCTATTCTCGTGGTCGGGCAATGATCTGGCCGAGAGTCGCGGAACAGTATCTCGAGATTTTTTCAGCCGTCCGATTGGAGCGGCGCTCCACCGGCGCGACGATCATCGCCTTTCCGTCGCTCGAACCAGGCAACACCCCATTGCCGCCTGTCTCGACGGACCATCTTGCAGCGCTCACCGATTCGGTCGGTCTGATGCAGCACACCAAATTTGCGGTACCGGATCGAAGGCATGGTTATTGTCTCGACGACAATGCGCGCGCGCTACTCGTCCTAACCGAACTCGCCGCACTGCGCCCTTTGACGACGCAAGAGAAACAGTTGCACCTCACCTATGCGGCCTTTCTCGAGAGCGCTTGGTCTCCAGAAACCAAGCAGGTCCACAACTTCATGAGTTTCGATCGGACCTGGTTGGAGGGCGCCGGCGCGGATGATGCCCTGGGCCGCACGATTTGGGCGCTAGGTGCCGTTGCGCGGCACAAAGACACCCGTTCGCTGGATGGCTGGGCCGCAGCCCGGGTGCTGGAGATCGCGCCCTTCCTGATGACGTGCACGTCGCCGCGCGCCTGGGCATATGGATTGCTAGGCATATCCTGGTTTCTGCACCGCTTTTCTGGGCATCGTGGTCTTGAGCGCCTGAGAAGCGAGCTGGCTAACCGGCTTTTCCAGCGCTGGTCCGACGCCGCCAGGCCGGATTGGGTCTGGTTCGAGGATAGACTAGGCTACGACAATGCCCGTTTGTGCGAGGCGCTGATTGTCAGCGGACATGAAACCGGCAAGGACCATTATCTCGAAGCTGGCCTCGATGCGTTGCGCTGGCTGATGACGTTGCAAACAGCTGAACGCGGTCATTTCAGACCCATCGGAACAGAAACATTCGGCGCCGATCATCGGCAGCCGCAACCCTTCGATCAGCAACCCTTGGAAGCCTGGGCGGCCGTTAGCTCCTGTTTAACCGCGGCGCGTGTCACTGGAAACGCCGTCTGGCAAGGTGAAGCTAGCCGTGCCTTTGCCTGGTTCCTTGGCGAAAACGATCTCCGCGTTCCTGTGGTGGATGTCGAGCGCGGCGCCTGCTTCGACGGACTACATCCCGATCGGCGCAATGCCAATCAGGGCGGGGAATCAACGCTGGCGTATCTGGCGGCATTGACCGCGATGCGCACGGCGTTTGCCCAGCCTGTTTTGGCGCGTATCCCGGAAATAACGGCCGTTCGATGTTCGTGCCCTCTGGACGAACCCAGCGAGGATACCTTCGATTCCAGCGGCACCGGCCGGTGGCTCCGACCCGATGATGAAACGGTCGCTCGATCCGATGACGTTTACCGGCAAAGCCGCGACATAACAGCCGCATAAACGCCAACCTGCATCATCGCGAACGCGCGAACCGCTCTACGAAACTGCGATCTGTATTGGAACGAGTCTGTGTCAACCGCCGAGTATGTCAACCGACTGCCCGTATTGCTCCGTCCCGACCCCTCAAGGGTCGTGATCAGGCCCTACATGCCGTCCACCGAAACCTACAAATATGCTGTGCCCAATCGGCCACGCGCGCAGCGTATCGCCGACCGCGTCCTGGCGCTCGACCAAGCTTCCCTTCGCAATGAACTGCAACGCATTCTCGCCGATTTCTCGGGAAGGCATCGCGACGTGTCTTCCTTGTTTTTGCGAAGGTTCCACGAGGTTGAAGGCATCATCGTTTGTGAATGCGAGGTCAGCCATGAACAGGCGCTGTTGATCGGTGCTCATTTTTGTAACGAATATTCTTATGAGGCAGCGGCGCTCTTCAATCCAAGCATCGTCCCCCATCCCGACCAGTCAAATGCACCTGAAAATTCTCTCCGATTCATTCTGTCTCTGCGGGGCGTTGGAGAAGGGCATATCTCCTCACTCACCTTTCGCACCGGGATTTGCGCCGCGGACGGAACCATAGCGTTCAATCCTGTCAGCCCCATGCCGCTCGTACTGGAGACAGAGAACATTTCCGATCAGGATGGGCCAAACGCGGGCATTCGTATCAAGTGCGATGGCAGTCATGATCTCTCAGAAATCGTTATCTTCCCTATAACGCCCAGCCAGCGCGGCGGAATCGAAGATGTTCGCCTCGTCCGCTTCCTGGAGGATGATGGCCGTGCCACCTATTTCGGGACGTATACGGCTTTTAGCGGCCAGGCAGTCCGGCAGGAATTGCTGTCCACGCCGGACTTCCGGACATTTGAACTCAAACCGCTCAGCGGTGATGCCACAGGCAGCAAGGGAATGGCTCTCTTCCCCCGGCGCATCGGTGGGCGCTTCGCCATGCTCGGGCGCGAGGATAACGAAAATATCTGGCTCCTAACCTCCACCGACATCTACGAATGGAATGGAGGGGCAAAGATCGTTGAACCTCGCTGGCCATGGGAATTTGTTCAAATTGGCAATTGCGGATCTCCGATTGAGATCGAAGAAGGTTGGTTGGTGATCACTCACGGGGTCGGTGCCGTTCGGAACTACTGCATCGGTGCGTGCCTGCTTGATCGCAATGATCCCTCGAAGCTACTGGCGCGAACGAGGCTGCCAATTCTCCGCTCGGACATGGATGAGCGCGAAGGCTATGTGCCAAATGTGGCATATAGCTGCGGCGCGATGGTGCACGATCGCACCCTGATGCTGCCCTATGCCATTGCTGACAGCTTCACCACCTTCGCCACGATGCCACTGGATCTGCTTTTAGCGGCCATGGACTAGAACCCGAACATAGGAGGCTGATCAGGGCCGTGCCGAAGCGACCCGGTTGCACAGATGGCGTGAACGATATCCAAATGTCACCATTGGCAGCAGTGCTGCGCTCAGGCAGGGCCTGTACACTCTTGGAGACTCGCGAGCGCTCTGTGCAATCGGCTACGTAGGATTCCCCGGCTGATCGCCCATTTCGAATACCGGCGCGAAACCGCCGCCGGCCGTCCGCATGTTCGTCGTCTGGCCCTGATAAAGGCGCGCTGCCACGAGAAGTACCTCGCCTTCGTAGGTGTATAGCCTGACATCAACCTTGAGCTCGACAAGCGCGCCGTCTCGATAGATGCGGCGCCTGCCAGGTGGAGCGAAGGCCTGCGCGACATATCCTCCAGCCAGAATTTCACTCCAAACCCGCCTGGTCAGCTTGGCGCCGCTATAGGTCGCCTTGCTTCCGTAACCGCGCGCAGGCTTAAAGAACTGGTTACGCCGGTCTGCCCACAGGGTCTCCGCATTTGCCGGCGTAACGGCCACCGTCCGCGGAACGCTGGCCTGCAACATCCTGATGTCGTCTTCAGGCGTTCCGAGCTCCCGCAGGGCGTTCGCATCGGACAGGACAATCAGGTTCCGCTTATCTGCAAAGAGCGCGTGCACGTGCGGGTTGGGCGTAACCACCACCTCGCCGTGCAGATAGGCTTTTCTCAGCGCCGTATTCGCGGGCTGTTCGAGTGCGAAGTCGACAAGCCGGTTGTAAACCAGATCAATTTCCTTGCCGGAGACCCAAAGCCGGCCGGCGTCCGCGATCAACTCACCCGGGTCGGCTACGACCACATCGAAGCCTTGCTGCTCGAGCTGCGCCTGGGCCAGGAGGAATTCTGGCAAGAGATGCTGGGCCTGCGGGTCCTCATCAATGATGGCAATCGTTCTGAGCGTTCCGGCGGTCCGCTGCCGCCGCCATTCGCGCCGGAACATCGTAGCCGCTGCCGTTGTGAAGCGGCTCTGGACGTCCCCGGCAGATGGAGAAGGGCCCACGCAGCATGCACGCTGCGCATCGGCGAGAACGGCGTTCAGGAACGCCCCACCCGCATTGGTATTGACCTCGATCAGGATCGGTCCGCTCTCCGTCCAATGGAAATCATAACCCATCAATGCGCCTGCGGGGCCGAAATCGTTCATTGCAACCGGCGGAGCCCAGGCCAGCACGAACTCCTGGTAGCCAGGAATGCGCACGACTGTCTCGACGGCATCGACGACCCGCTTCATGTCAGCCAGTGTCGGAGCGGCCATAAAAACGGGCGATGCGGCAAACAAATGCGGATGCGTTTTCACTAGCGACGCGCCGAACCCGGCGCGACCAACTGCCAAGTCAAGCCGATATCCCAGGTCATCGATGTTAAGCGTTACACACGAACAGTCGATATTTGCCTGCTCGGCAGCACCAGCAGCTGTCATGCTTGTACCATAAGTCTACGGCTTCCTTGCGGGGAACTGACAGGGCTCGGTCTGCCGCCCGCCTCCATTGACCACAAGTGGTGCTGCACATCGATCCGGCCGCAAGAACCTCGAGATAAGTGTCTCTCAGATCCGACAAGGAATTGGCCCGCCACAACGCTGCGGCGGGCCATCAGCCCCGGCGGGGGGATGGGGCGGGGTCTGAATTCTCACATGTGGTTCATGGGCATCGGCTTATCGGCAGGCTTCATGGGCTTGCCCATGTCCTTGTCCATGCAGCATCCACTGCCGCTTGCCTTGGGAGGGGGGGCTGCATGAGCAGGCTGACTGGGTCCGTTCGCGCTTCCCGACGAGCCAGAGTGATTCGGCATGTTCTGCATACCTTCCCGATGGTCCTTCATCATCCGGTCGTGCATGTCCTGACCACCGTGCTCCATTCCTTGCTTGTGCGCATGGCTTTGGGCGGGCGGGGGCGCTGCGGGTTTTGCGGCTTGCGCCGCCTTTGGTGGCTCATCCGCGAACGCCGCCACTGTACCAAGCATCAGTATGCCAGCAGCTGCCGTGAAGGTCGTAATCCTGCGCATTTCGAGTTCTCCATTTTTGTTTACGGTGCGCGTAAGCCGTTGTCGGCTTGCCGAGTGCTTGAACCCCGAATGCCACCACGAAGGCGCGGGCTGAATACGTAAGTTACGAATCGAACCGCGCTTCAATGGCCCATCGCCCCCATGGTGCGGCAACCCTCTGCGCAGGTTCGGCAAGTCTGGGCACAGCGTACCATCTGCTGGTCGGCCTGATGGTGCGAGCACTCGTCCGCGCAACGTGCACAGGCTTCGGCACAGGCCTGGCAAAGCACCTGGTGGAGAGGCGATCCGCGCAGCATGGAATTCGCCGTGGTCTGGCACAGTTCTGCGCAGTCCGCGAGCATCGCCAACATCGCGGGCGAAGCGAGCACCCCTCCCCGCTTCACCGCATAATTTACTGTCGTGAGACACATTCGATGTGAAGCGATGCACAGGTCGATGCAGTCTTCCATAGAGTTTTCCATGTTTGTCATCTGATGTTGTTGCCCGGCCGCCGGTCGCGCCAGGGCAGCGCCTATCGCTAGTGCGGCGCCACCTCCCAATACGCCTCGTCGTTCAATCATGATGTGCCTCCGATATCTTATTCATAACCGCAGCCTCGCCCCGCAAATTGGTCAAGGATCAAGCCGCGCTGCTTCGCGTGTACCCTTGCCCTGCTTGTCCCGGGCCATGCGCGTGTCCTCCCACGGCCAATGCCCATTGATCTCGACGCCGAGCGAAATGCTGAGGAAGGTGCGGACGAGCACAAGACCCGCGAGTACGATCAGGTCGTCCAGCGTTGGATTGATCACCAGTGATTTCACGATGTCGCCGGCGACCAGGAATTCCAGACCCAGGAGAATGCTTCGACCCAGCGCGGACCGAAACGAGCCATAGGCAGCCGTTCGATCGCCGCGGAGCGCACGGTTGGCGAACAGGATGGTTGCCAACGTCGCACCGGTCAGGATCGTCAACGTGCCGGCCAATTCAAGAATGACGACGGCAAGCCTGAAGAACCCGTCCAGCCAGTCCGCATCAATGGTGATCATACCATCCTCTGCGCCGGATATTGTTGAAGCTATCCGTCGTATGGCAGGCGTAACATTGTTCGACCCGTGCTTTCTCTCCGGCCGCACGCTGCGACACCATGCTGAAATGCTCCATGTAGTGGCTGGGCGGAGCCTTGTGACATTGCGAGCACTGAGTGGAATTTACCGACGGGTGTCGGTAGTTCGCAATCTGCCAGCTGTTCGTTGTGTGGCAGCTCGCACAATCGGAACCAAACGCGCCGAGATGGGGGTCGCGGATGGAATGACAGCTTGCGCAGTTAAGAGCGGCTTCGGGACCCAGGCCGTGCGGACTAACTGGCGTGGAACTTTGCCCTTGGCGCCAGACCTTGGGATCGAGCAGCGCCTGATGATTCATGCGGACGATGCCCTGGTCGCCTTCGTGTTCGACGTGGCAGGAGCTGCATTCCTTCGCTTTGGCATGGAATTGCGTGGATAGCTTGTTTCCGAAATCCGTCATCACATGACAGCTGAGGCACGTCTTGCTTTCGACGCCCTTCAACGGCGTATGACATGTCGTGCACTGGGCAGCGAAGGATTGGTGCGCGCCAGACAGCGGGCCTGGCGCCACCAGACGCTCAACCAGACCTGCGCTCGCCGGAGCGCTCGAACGGGTCGCAACGGCAGTGATCATGGCAAGCAGTGCCAAAACGAACACTGCAAGGAGCGCTTTGCTCCGCATCACAGCCAGCGCAACCCGAAATAGATCGCCGCACCGATGTGAACCACGAGCAGGCCATAAACGATACTGCCCAGCACGATATGCAGCAGTCGCCATTTCGCGAAGAGAGCGTTGGTCGCCTCCTCCGCGCGGATCGCAAATTCGGTGTCGGCTAACGCGGCGGCGAGCACCTCTTTTCTTTCGGAGGATGTTGGAGCCGGAATGCTGCCGGACACGAAGAAGTAGCGTTTCCAACCCGAAACCGGAACCTCGGAGGCGAGATCGGGAGGGGGCGCCGGAAGATTGAGAAAGGCCGACTGAAGAGAGGCAAGCTCAGATCGACGACCGCGCAGCGCTCTGGCGATCTGCCCGAGAAGATAGCGGCCGATGAACCCGCTTAGGACGGTTAGCAGAAGGACGCCGGTCAGCATCACGCCAAGGGGGCTCTCGAACTTGTGCGCGGCATGCACCAGCCCGAAGATCGGCGCCAGAACTCCGGAATAGGCGTGAATGGCGAGCAGGGTCGGCTTGCTGATGTAGCGCGTTAAGGCGCGTTCGATCCACTTGACGTGCTTTACGGCCACATAGGGCAGCGTGAGAAGCATCAGCACGGTCGCGGCAATGCCGGTCAGGCCTCCGACCAGGCTGCCGGGGAAGCGGGGCGAGACATGCACGAGATAGCCCAGCGGGAAGACAAGGAGGAAGCCGACCAGAAGCCCCATAAGGATGTCGCCGCGCTCCCGCATCAGGCTTCCACGACGAGCGGTTGGCCGGTGCTCTTGGCCTGGCACGCCAGGATATAGCCGTCGGCCTTGTCAGAAGCGGCGAGACCTGACTCTACGTCCATGGTCACATCACCGGCGAGGAGCTTGATGACGCAAACCCCACATTCGCCAGCACGGCACGCATAGGGGATCTCCACGCCGGCACCCTCCGCTGCTTCCAACACCGTCTGATCCACAGGCAGTGCGGCCGAAACCCCAGAAACGGAGAAGGTGATCGTCGTTGCTGCAACGGAGGGCGATGCCGGCTGCCGCGCCGGCGCGGGCTTGACCTCGAGTTCGGCGGAATCCTGAGGCAGCGAAGCGGGCCCAAAGGCTTCGGTGTAGAGCTGGGCTTCGGGCACGCCGAGCTCGGCGAGCTCCTTGCGCATGGCAGCCATCATGCCGGGCGGCCCGCACAGGTGGATGCGACGTCGCGTAATGTCGGGCACTGCTGCAGTCAACATTTCCCGTGTGATCGGTCCTGTGGGCCCCATCCACACGGTACCGGGCGATCGCTCCATCGCGGCAATGACGTGCAGGTTGGAGAAGCGCTGCTCCATGCGCTCTATCTCATCGCGGAACACGAATTCCTCTGTCGAACGCGCACCATAGAGGAAGAAAATATCGCCTGCCCACGCGGTGTCGGTAAGATAGCGCAGAACCGACATCATCGGCGTGATACCCACCCCGCCGGCGATCAGGACTATGCTGTCCGCATCAGTGCCAGTAAACGTGAACGCGCCGAACGGCCCTGTGACTTTCACGAGATCGCCGGCGCTTACCCTGTCATGGAGATGGCGCGAGACGACTCCTTGCTCCTCGCGCTTCACGGTCAGCTCGACATAGGCGCGCTGGGTTGGTGACGAAGCGATCGTGTAGGAGCGACGCGCGGGCTTGCCGGCTTCCGGCTCAACCTCGACCTGGAGAAACTGGCCCGGAAGGAAGTCGAAGGGCAGGCGGTCGGCAGCTGGATCCGCGAGGCGGAAAGTTTGTACAGTGGGGGTTTCGCGGACGACCTGGACAATGCGGAGTTGCCCCGTCCAGCTCTTCGGCTTGCGGAGGGAGGCTCCTGCGGTTGGCGGAGCATTGCTGGGCGCGAGCGCCTCCAATCGGTTCTCGACCGGAGCAGCAACCTTGGACGCCGCCGGGACCGCAAGAGGCTCCTGGGCTTTAACTGATCCGCGCCCGGTGGGTCCGGTACTCACAATCTTCTTGATCCGGGCCAAACGGGATAGCTGGAGTCCGATCAATGTCGCACTCACAAGCCCCAGGAACAGCATGAGCAAAAGATGCGAGGAAGACACCCCGAACCAGCGCAAAGGTTCATCGTATCCCACCGGTTCCATGTGGAGTTGTTCGCGAAACCACGAGATGGCGGTCTCCTCCGGCGGCTGCGCGCCGTTGAGCGCCGCTTGTGCCGCCGCACCGCTCCTGAACTGGTCGACGCCCTCACGCAAACGGCGCGCCGCGTCCAGGCGAGCTGTAGCCGTGGCCGCATGGGTGCCAGCGGCCGTAGCCTCGGTGATGGTGGCCAAGCCCATGACGATCCGCGCATCGGCCTGTGCTGCAAGCTTCCGGCGAGCTTCGGCGTCGAGAGTTGGAGCTGTCAGGAGTTGGGAGAAGAACGGGCTGCGGCGAGATCCTCCGCCATGCTCGCCCTCCCCCTCCATCATTCCGCCCATCATCGAGTCCATGCCCGACGAACTTGCGGCGCCCGACGAACCTGCGGCGCGCGGCGAACCCATGGCGTCCTCTCCCGCCATGGGTGCAGCACCGGTGGCGCCGCCATGATGCGCCGAATGTTCACCACCATCCTGCGCGCTTGCGACTGTGCCAAGGCTCGACGCCAAGAATATCCACAGCGGGAAGAGGTGCCTGATGGTTCGGGTGAACATGGGGAGAAGGCCGCTCGGTCTCACATGTCCTGCATGGGCGCGGCTTGGTTCATCGACGGCTGATCGGAGAACGGCGCCGTGTCGTGCTTCATCTGGCCATCGCGCATCTCGTCATGATCCATCTTCTGACGGTGATGCCGATCCATCTCTTCTTGCATCGCCTCCCCAGTTGCCGCGTCGGCTGGGTCGGTAGAGTTCGCCGTCGATGGCGCAACGGCCGCACTGGTGCTGTTGTCGGTTGGCGCCGGCGTGGTTTCATCGCTCTTGCTCCCGCAAGCCGATAAGGCCAACGCGGACATCAGCGCGAAGAGACCGCCGACCGTGCCGGACATCTTGCTATTATTCAAAATCATAGTCCATCTCCTTCCTGGGCGTGAAATTGCCGTGTCCCTCGACTATTCGAACGACCTCACTGAGCGTTCCGCAGGATCTGCCTGCAGCGATCGTGGGACAAGTTCATGGGATTGCGCCCCAGCTGCTTCATCTCATTGTGGTCGTGAGGCGTACGCAGACCCATGTCCGCCTCCATTTCCCTGCAACTTTCGATTTGCGCCGATGTAGGCGGTGTGGTCGCGCACGCTCCGAGGAAAAGAGCCGGTGCAACTGCCGCAACGATGTAGATCTTCATGATCATTCCCTTTCTTAGTTGTTACCGCTCGCCCGGCGGTTCTTTCTTCATCGCTTTGTCTTGGTAAGGCCTGCGTTTTGCCGCGAGGTAGACGAGGATGGGGCATTCGGAAGCCGGAGCCTCTCCAGGGCAATCTTGCGCAAGGTCTCTTAAAATGTCCCGGATATGCGAGAGGCGCTCAAGCCGGCCTTCCGCCTCCTTAATCTTGGCAAGCGTGATCTCGAGGACCGCGGCCGCCGTGGCGGTATCCGAAACCGTGAGCGTAAGAAGCTGCCGCGCTTGCTCGAGAGTGAAGCCGAGCTCTTGCGCAGAGCGGATGAAGTTAAGCCGGTCGAGATCCGCATCGCCGTACAGGCGATAGCCGGCCGCCGTGCGTTCAGGAGCGGGCAGCAGCCCGTTCCGCTCATAGTATCGGATCGTATCACGGCCGACGCCGGCTGCCGTCGCGAGCTGGCCGATCTTGAAAGTTCCCATGACATCACTCGATCTTGCAGGTTGGACCACGGTCCAGGGTCAAGAAGAAATGAGATCCGACTTTCGCCCGGTCCCTGCGCCGACGGCCTTCACATGGACGAAGCGAACTCGTGACACGTCAACGCTAAAGCAAGTTCAATTCTTGCGGAGCTCAACGATATCGTGCTTCGCCGGATTGCCTTCGGTCACGGTCACGCGCGCGAAGTGATCGTCGTAGACATGGTCGATCCTTACACGGCCGACGAATCGCCGACGGTACGAAGGGCCTGCGCCTTTGTACGCACGGGCACCGGGCACGCGCACATTGCGGTAGACCTCGAGAACCTGACCGACGTCCGCGCCATCCGTCTTACCGATGCAAACCACCGGACCCGATTCGTCAGCGCCAACAATCGAACCACGCATGAACCATGTGTGGCCGATACCTTGCGCACCCGCCGGACCCGCCGAGAGCAGCGTTAACCCCGCAAGCGCTGCAAGCATGACCACTTTCATATCGAAACCCTTCCCCTGTTGGACGAACCTGTCTTGCCAGGTGGCAGCCCCTCATCAGGATGCCCCGCCACCTGGCTTACCTTCGATCGCGACTCGTCCCTTGACGAGGCCGCGTCAGTTGCCGCGGCGGAGCTCGACGATATCGTTCTTGGCAGGCCGGCCTTGCGTGACAGTCACATGGGCGAAATGATCATCGTAAATATGATCGATCGTCACCTCGCCGACACGCTGGCGATGGAAAGGGGTCGCATTTCCCTTCGATGAGGCGGGCCCCGGGTGCTGCACGACACGATAGACCTCAAGGGTCTGCCCGACTTGGGCGCCATCCGCCTTGCCGATGCAGACAACGGTACCGTCCTTGCCCGTATCCACGATTGTGCCGCGCATGAAGAAAGTGTGACCAATGCCTTGAGCCAGCAGGGGCGAAGCGCCGAACATCGCGATACCGGCCAGCGCGACCATGATAGATTTCTTGATCATCTTGGGCTCCCTCGAAGAGAAAATGGGCACCGCCGCGTGAATCGTCGACGGGAAGTTTTCGCTTCTTCGAAGACAGGACTATGGGCCCGGGTCCAAACCCGGAATACGTAATGTTCGCAGGCCCGCGGGAACCACTCCGTCGGTGACAAACCGCCACAGGGCGATCAACAGCTTACGCGCGCGAGCGCCACCACCATCACTTTGCGGACGCGACGACCAGTAGATCCCGTCCGCTCGCGGAACCAAACAACCTGTGCTGCGCCAGGCTGGTAGCGCTGCCGGAGCCAGGCCAGTTCGACCATTACCGTTCTGAGCCGCCGTTGCTGTCAGGCCAGCGTATGATCGAAGCGCCTTGCCATTGGCGAAGCGACGCACGAAGGCCTCGCGCACCAACACGGTGGCGCTTTGCACGTCGATACGCCGCAGGCTACAGAGCTGCTGTATCAATTTGCCCAGCTCGCTAAAATAAGTGGTTTGCGCGGGAGATGGTGCGTTCCAGATCGCTTTTTTATTTATGCTGTCCGAGCTTCATAGCCGGCTTCGCGGATAGCCTCGATGAGCGAATTCCTGTCCGCGCGGCTCTCGACACAGACGCTCTTCCCCGGAATATCGATTTCGACCTTCGCTTGTGCATCAATGCCTTGAATGGCCGTGGTGACTGAGCGCGCGCAGCCGCCGCATGTCATGCCCGGGATCTCAAAACGGATCATCATGGAACCTCCAATACTGCGATTGAAATTCGAAGATGGGGTTTGCCATCGTGGCAAGGTCAATGGCCCGGAGGAATTTTTTACCCCTTGACCTTCCCATCGTTGGAAGCCCCACATTCCGGTCAAACAAGCAAATCCGGAGAAACTTGTGATGTCCGATGTAGTCGAATTGACGCGGGAAAGTGACGATCCCGCCACCGGGCCGGAGCGACTGAGTGTTGCCGTCGCCGGCATGACCTGCGCCTCGTGCGTCGGCCACGTCGAAAAAGCGATCGGCAAGCTGCCCAATGTCACCAACGTCAGCGTCAATTTGGCGACCGAACGGGCGGATGTGACGTTCACGGGTGCCTCCGAGCCCTGGGCCGTCATGGAGGCGATCGAGCGCGCAGGCTATCAGGTGCCCGAAGCCGGGGTCGAATTCGGCGTCGCCGGTATGACCTGCGCGTCGTGCGTCGGACACGTGGAGAAGGCGCTTTCCAGAGTTCCGGGCGTCATCACCGCCACCGTCAATCTGGCGACCGAAAAGGCCAACATCCGCTATCGCAGCGGCGTCGCGTCGCTGGAGGATCTGGAGGCGGCGATCCGCGGCGCCGGTTATGAACCGCGCCGGATCGAAGGCGATGGCGCATCTTCCGACCAAGAGGCTTCGGCGCGCGAGCAGGAGCTCAGCGGCCTGCGCCACTCGCTATTTCTCGCGGCGGTGCTGGCACTGCCGGTCTTTGTGCTGGAGATGGGGTCCCACCTCGTCCCCGCTGTCCACGATTTCGTCATGCGCACGATCGGGATGCAGACGAACTGGCTCATCCAGTTCACCCTCACCACCCTGGTGCTCTTCGGACCGGGGCTGCGCTTTTTCCAGAAGGGCATTCCCGCGATCCTGCGCGGCACCCCCGACATGAACTCGCTTGTCACGCTGGGGACGAGCGCCGCCTGGGGTTACTCGCTGGTGGCCACCTTTGCCCCCGGCGTGCTGCCGCCCGGCACCGCCAACGTCTATTATGAGGCTGCGGCGGTGATCGTGGCGCTGATCCTGCTCGGCCGCTATCTCGAGGCCAAGGCGAAGGGGCGGACATCGGAGGCGATCAAGCGCCTCGTCGGCCTCCAGGCGAAAACCGCGCGCATCGTGCGCGACGGCGCGACGCTGGAAGTCGCCCTCGCCGACGTCCATGCTGGCGACATCGTCCAGGTGCGTCCGGGCGAGCGCGTGCCGGTCGATGGCGAGGTCGTCGACGGCAATTCCTATGTCGATGAATCGATGATCACCGGCGAGCCCGTGCCGGTCGCCAAGGCCGCAGGTGCGGCTGTCGTCGGCGGCACCATCAACAAGATCGGCGCCTTCACCTTCCGCGCGACCAAGGTGGGCGCGGACACCGTGTTGGCCCAGATCATCCGCATGGTCGAGCAGGCGCAGGGGTCGAAGCTGCCGATCCAGGCGATGGTCGACAAGGTGACCGCCTGGTTCGTCCCCGCCGTGATGGGGATCGCAGGCCTGACCTTCCTCATCTGGCTCATCTTCGGCCCCGATCCGGCGCTGACCTTTGCACTGGTGAACGCGGTCGCGGTGCTGATCATCGCCTGCCCGTGCGCCATGGGTCTGGCGACCCCAACCTCGATCATGGTCGGGACCGGGCGCGCCGCCGAATTGGGCGTGCTGTTCCGCAAGGGCGAGGCGCTTCAGACGTTGCGCGACGTAACGGTCGTGGCGCTCGACAAGACCGGCACCCTGACCAAAGGCCGCCCGGAACTGACCGACCTTGAACCCGCAGCCGGGTTCGATCGGGACGAAGTGCTCGCACTGGTCGCCAGCGTCGAAACCCAGTCAGAGCACCCGATCGCGGAGGCCATCGTGGCGACCGCGAAAGCGCGGAACCTCACCGTCCAATCGCCCAGCGCGTTCGGCGCCACACCCGGCTATGGCGTGTCAGCCAAGGTCGGCGACCGAGAGGTTCAGGTGGGCGCGGATCGCTTCATGACCAAGCTCGGCCATGATGTGTCCGCCTTTGCCGCGATGGCCAGCGAACTCGGCGCCAAGGGCCGGTCGCCGCTCTATGCAGCGATCGACGGCAAGTTGGCGGCGGTGATCGCGGTCGCAGATCCCATCAAGAACACGACGCCGGAGGCGATCCGGGCGCTGCACGACCTCGGGCTCAAGGTCGCGATGATCACGGGCGACAACCAGGCGACGGCCGATGCTGTCGCGCGGATGCTGGGGATCGACGAAGTGGTCGGAGAAGTGCTCCCGGACGGAAAGGTCGATGCCATAAACCGGCTGCGCGCGGGTGGCCGCAAGGTCGCTTTCGTCGGCGACGGCATCAACGACGCGCCCGCGCTCGCCGAGGCCGATGTAGGCCTTGCGATCGGCACGGGCACCGATGTCGCGATCGAGTCCGCCGACGTCGTTCTGATGTCGGGCGACCTGCGGGGCGTGGTGAACGCGATCGCGCTGTCGAAGGCGACGATCCGGAACATCAAGCAGAACCTGTTCTGGGCGTTCGGCTATAATGCGGCGCTGATCCCCGTTGCGGCTGGCGCGCTTTACCCTCTGAACGGCACTTTGCTGTCGCCGATTTTCGCCGCTGGCGCGATGGCGCTATCGAGCATCTTCGTGCTTACCAACGCGCTGCGGTTGAAGGCCTTCCGGCCAGTGATCGCCGCCGATCGCCACGCACAGGGAGAATAGCCATGAACATCGGCCGCGCTGCGGAAATGTCAGGTGTCTCGACGAAGATGATCCGCTACTATGAACAGACGGGCCTCATCCCCAAGGCGGCGCGTCAGGACTCGGGCTACCGCGACTATGACGCCGCCGATGTGCATCGGCTTCGCTTCATCCGGCGCGCACGCGACCTCGGTTTTACAGTTGAGCAAATTGGCGAGTTGCTTGGCCTGTGGTCCGACCGAAGCCGGGCAAGCGCCGACGTGAAGGCGTTCGCGCTGGAACATGTCGAGCGGCTCAAGGAAAAAATGGCCGAAATCGAAGCCATGGTGCGAACGCTCGAGACGCTGGCGGATCATTGCCACGGCGACGATCGCCCCGAATGCCCGATCATCGAAGGATTGGCGGAGGGCGATGGCGGGCCATCGGACCTTGAACCGCGCGAACCCTGGCGCTTCGGCAAGCCCGGTAAGCGATCCGCGCGGCAAAGGCACCCAGAAGTGTGTGATAAGTAGCGTCGAACAACCCGTTCTATCCCAACCGCAGACCTGCCCGGCGGCGCTTCGGCCCCGGACGGCGAAACCGCAGCTTGACCTTACCACACTGTCAAGGTCCAGAGACAGATCGACTCGCATGAGGAAAGTATCTCGATGACACGGCTGATCGCACCGCTACTCGTCGCGCTCGCGCTACTCTTCTCGCCGATGTCGATATCGAACGGGGGCGCTGTGATGGCGCAGGCCCCTGCCTGTCCCTCCGCGGCAACCGAAGCCGGCTGCCCCGATATGGACGATAGGGAAAAGCCCTGCACGCATGGCGGCTGCGTCAGCGCCTGCGCGCCACTCTGTCTGCTGCCCGACGCAACCGGCCAGCAGTTTTACAACCCCGCAGCCAGGGCGGTCACAGGACCGACCCAAGTGCAGGTCGGCATCACGCCCGAAGTGGAAGCACGGCCACCGCAGAATGTTCCGGACATATGACCCCAACATAGTCTTTTCCGGAGTATTGAAAATGAACAGGATACTGAGCGTGATCGCGATGGCGATCACAACCCCCGTTGCCGCACAGGCAGCCGAACCCACAGATGCAACGCACGCCGCATCCGCCCAGACTGTCCAGGCAATGCCGTTGCATGGCGGGATGATGGCCGACGGCAAGATGAAGCCCGATGGCAAGATGATGGAGCGCTGCAAGAAAATGCACGCAGCCATGGTCGCGAAGTCCGGCGGCGCGCCCGACAACAAATAGCAAAAACCGGGGCGGCGCATGCGTCGCCCCGGGATCGCCCTTTCCAAGAAAAGTTTTCGGCACGGTTTCCGCCTGTTGGCGAAACCCTTTGCGATGCCGTGTAAAAGGACAGACAGACATGAATCACCGTATCGAACGGCGGCCGGCTGGAGCTTCCTCGTCGGCCTGCGCAGCTGGTTCTGATCAAAGAAAGGCATTTCGTATGAACCTCAAAGTCAAAATCCGCCTGGCCCTTGCCGGCGCCATCATGCTCGTGGCGCCAGCCAACGCCTTCGCTGCGAGCAATATCATCGTGCATCGCGATCCCGGCTGCGGCTGCTGCGGGATATGGGCAAAGCAGATATCGCAGCAGCTTGGACGCAAGGCGACGATCTCCGACAATCCGAAACGTGGCGCGCTGGTGCAGCGGCTCGGCGTTCCCGACTCGCTCGGGTCCTGCCACACCGCCATCATCGACGGCGTCGTCGTAGAAGGCCATGTTCCCGCCGCCGATATCAAACGCTTCATCGCCGCGCGCCCGAAGGGCATGACGGGCATTGCCGTCGGCGGCATGCCGCTCGGGTCGCCGGGGATGGAGGTGCCGGGGCGCAAGCCTCACCCCTATTCGGTCATGGCGTTCGGTCCGGGAAGGCAGGCACTGTTCGCAAAACACTGACGACGACGGGCCGGGGCGGCGGGACAAGCCGCTCCGGCATCGCCGCCCCGTCGCACAGATCCTGAATCGGGGTCGGAATGATCGCCCCTCGGACATGGCTGGCTCACAACCTCGCCCGTGGCTGTCGGCATGGTTGCCAACACGTCTTGCCCGTCCCGTGGACGACGAAGGCGCACGGCTCGACTGGGAAGAACCGGAATAGATTTATGACTGCCAACCTCCGCACCCGATATGCGCTCGTCTCTTTGCCTGACATCCGCGCGCTCCTGCGCGCGAGCAGCTTCATTCTCCTTGTGCTCATGATGTTGCAGGCGACGCCGGTGCGAGCCGATAGTGCCGCGGTGCAGACGAGTTGGCGGCTGCTCGACTATATCGCGGTCGACTATGCCGGCGCGGTCGCCGGCGGAAAGGTCATCAGCGACGCCGAATATGCCGAGATGGTCGAATTCGCCGGCGAGGTCGAGAAACGGCTGGCGACCTTGCCGCAAACCAGTACCAAAGCCGGGCTGAGCCGGCGCGCAGCCGTGCTCAGGAACACCATTGCCGGGAAGGCTGACCCGGCGACGGTCGCCGTGCAGTCGCGCGATCTGGCCAAAGCATTGCTTGCCGCCTATCCGGTGCCGCTGGCCCCATCTTCTCCTCCCGATCTGGCGCGTGGTGCCGCACTTTATGCGCAAAATTGCGCATCGTGCCACGGCGCGACCGGCGACGGAAAAGGTCCGAGCGCGGCCGGTCTCGATCCATTACCGATTGCGTTCACCGATGCCGAACGGGCAGACCAGCGCAGTCTCTTCGGTCTGTATCAGGTCGTCACCCAAGGTCTCGAAGGCACCTCGATGGCGAGCTTCGGCGAGCTATCGAACGATGACCGCTGGGCGCTGGCCTTCTATGTCGGCGGCCTGGCCTATCCTGCATCGTCCGTCACCGATGGCACGAAACTCTGGCGAGCGGACGCGGGACTGCGGGCAAAGCTGCCCGATTTGGCGGCGATCGCGGCAGTGACGCCCGCCGCACTTTCTGCGGAGCTGGGGGCCGACAAAGCGACGGCGCTGACTGCCTTCCTGCGGCGACACCCCGAGGCGCTGGCCGCCGAACCGCAAGGCTCCCTGTCACTCGCCCGCGAGCGTCTCGATGCGAGCCTCCAAGCCTATACGGCCGGCGACAGAAAAGCCGCCACCGATCTCGCGCTTTCGGCCTATCTTGACGGATTCGAACCTGTCGAACCCGTGCTGGCCTCGCGCGATACGGCGCTCATGGTGCGGATCGAAGGCGCCATGGCGGAGCTGCGCAGCGCCATCGGCAAGGGACGCCCTGTGGCCGAGGTCCAAGCGGCGGTCGCAACCCTCGACGGGTTGTTCGCAGAGGCGGAGGCCGTTCTGGCCTCTGAGCAGGCAAGCAATATGTCGAGTTTTCTCGGCGCCTTTGGCGTCCTGTTGCGCGAGGGGCTCGAGGCCCTGCTGATCGTCATCGCGATGATCGCATTCCTCCGCAAAGCCGAACGGCCAGAGGTCTTGCGCTATATTCATGGCGGATGGATTGCGGCATTGGTCGCGGGGGTACTGACCTGGGTGGTCGCAACATATGTCATCGGAATCAGCGGCGCCTCGCGAGAATTGACCGAGGGATTTGGCTCGCTCTTGGCGGCGATCATCCTGTTGTCGGTCGGCATCTGGATGCATGGCAAAAGCAACGCGGACGCATGGCAGCGCTACATCAGGGACAAGATGGCCCGCGCGCTGTCACGTCGTTCGGCCTGGTTTCTGTTCCTGCTTGCGTTTGTCGTCGTCTATCGTGAGGTGTTCGAGACGATCCTGTTCTACGCGGCCTTGTGGACGCAGGGGAATGGCGGCGCCATGCTGGCTGGCACGGCCGTTGCTGCGGTCCTTCTTGTGCTACTCGCCGGGATCATGCTGCGCTATAGCGCCAAACTTCCAATCACGCAGTTTTTCTCCTGGAGTTCGATCCTGATTGCAATCCTGGCGGTCGTGCTTGCCGGCAAGGGTATCGCCGGATTGCAGGAGGCAGGCGTTCTCGGGGTCGATATTTGGCACGGCATTCCACGCATCCCGCTTCTCGGGCTTTTCCCGACACGCCAAGGTGTGGTCGCCCAGCTCGCCGTGCTAGCGATCCTGTCGGCAGGATTTTGGGCCAATCACCGAACCGCGGCGCGTAGATTCAGCCAGGCTCAATAGGGTTAGGTAGGCATCCTATATGACATTTAACCAACTCTGCTCTCACGCAGGCCGCTGTCCACTCATCATGGAATCTTGAAGTGACGCCATACGCGAGGCGGACAGGACGATCCGGCGCCACAGTTCGGATAATGAGCCGCGCCTGCCTCTCAAGGTGGCGCAGTAAGGGCCGCTTCGAAAATCCTGATTGGCTTTTTTCTGCGAGGGGGACACGCCCCCTCCGCGTATCTCTTAAGTGCTCTGCCAGACACGCGATCATCTTGGAGATTGAACCATGACGCATCTTGTTGCCGCCCTCACTCTGAAGCGACATGCCTTGCCGTGGCGCCTACGTCCGACCTCGGCGTCACATGACCGGTAACCAAGGGGTGCCAACCCACGTGCCGCGCACAATATCAGCCATCAGTAATATCAACGAAGGTAGGCGGGCCATGCTGTCGCTTCCAGCCTGCTCCTGCGACCCAGCAATACATATGGGCCGCCGGAAGCTCAGAAGGATTTTTTTATGAATCACCTTATCGAACGCCGCGCTCTGCTTCGTGCAGGTGCACTGGGCGCGGCCGGTTTAAGCTTCACCGGGCTGTTCCCGGCATGGGCACAAACCGGCTCGACCGGACTGTCACCAAATATGCCGACGCTCACCGGCGAAGATCTCCATCTTAAGGTTGACCATAGCGCCTTCGCCGTCGGGGGCCGCACCGGTCACGCCGTGACGATGAACGGCGTGCTGCCAGCTCCCTTGATCCGCCTCAAGGAAGGACAGAAGGTGCGGATCAGCGTCGAGAACGCACTTGACGAGGACACGTCGATCCATTGGCACGGCCTGATCCTGCCGTTCCAGATGGACGGGGTACCCGGCGTGAGCTTTCCGGGCATCAAGCCAAAGACGACCTTCGTTTATGAGTTCCCGATCAAACAGTCGGGCACGTACTGGTACCATAGCCACTCAGGCTTACAGGAGCAGCAAGGGCATTACGGTCCGATCGTGATCGACCCGGCGGATGCTGATCCGATCGCCTATGACCGCGAGCACGTCATCGTGCTCAGCGACTGGACGTTCCTTCATCCGCATGCGCTCGTCACCAAGCTCAAACAGGAGGGCGGCTACTTCAATCGTCAAAAGCAGACCTTGGCGGGCCTGCTGCGCGACGGAGATCCTGAAGACAAGATGTCGCTGTCCGACCGTCTGATGTGGGGCAAGATGCGCATGGATCCGACCGACATCTCAGATGTCACCGCATCGACCTATACCTACCTGATCAACGGGCATGGACCCAAAGAAAACTGGACCGGGCTATTCCGCCCAGGAGAGCGTGTGCGGCTGCGCTTCATCAATGCTGCGACCATGACGATCTTCAACATCCGTATTCCAGGCCTTGCGATGACGGTTGTGAACGCCGATGGGCAAAACGTGCGTCCGGTAACCGTCGAGGAGTTCCAGATCGGCAACGCCGAAACCTACGATGTCATCATCCAGCCTACCGAGGACCGCGCTTTCACGCTCGTGGCAGAATCTATCGACCGCTCCGGCATGGGGCGGGCGACGTTTGCCCCACGCCTGGGAATGACCGCGCCGGTACCGCCGCTGCGGCCGCGTCCGACACTCAGCATGAAGGACATGGGCATGGGCGGAATGGACCATGGCTCAATGGCGGGCATGGATCACAGCTCGCACGGCGCCGCCACAACGGCTGGCGCTACGGCGTCGATGGCGGGAATGGATCATGGCTCATCTGGCTCGATGGGCGGCATGAATATGCGAGACAAGTCGCTGGTGCCGCCATCTGTCAAGGTTGGCGTTGGAGTAGACGCGATCGCGATGGCGCCCGTCGACCGGACAGGGGACCCAGGCCTCGGGCTCGAAGACGTGGGTCATAAGGTGCTCACCTATCGGGATCTGATGTCGCTGACGCCCAATCCGGACAAGCGGCTTCCGACGCGCACCGTCGAGGTTCACCTGACCGGCAACATGGAGCGTTTCATGTGGTCCTTCGACGGCGAGAAGTTCAGCGAGGGCGTCGAGCCGATCCGCTTTGAGCGGAACGAGCGGGCCCGGGTCGTCCTGATCAATCATAGCATGATGACGCATCCCATCCACCTTCACGGTCATTTCTTCGAGGTCGTCAACGGCCACACGGGGAGCCACCCGCTCAAGCACACAGTGAATGTTCTGCCAGGTGCGAAGCTCACCTTCGATCTTACAGCCGATGCTCCGGGAGACTGGGCGTTCCATTGCCATCTGCTGCTGCACATGCATGCCGGCATGTTCCGCGTCGTTACCGTCCGTCCGCTTGAAGGAGAAGCGGCATGACCCGCATCTTGATCCTGCTCACCGCCACCGCGCTTGCATCACCGGCGCTCGCACAGACCAGCGACCATGGGCATGCGACACCCTCCGCGGCCGAAACACAGCCCGCCACACCTGTCGACCCGCACGCAGGACATGCCAGTGCCTCCGAACCTGCGGTCGATCCACACGCCGGACACATGATGCAGCCCACTCAGGAGGCATCCGATCCCCACGCCGGCCACAGCATGCCAGCTTCAGGGGCCAATGCAGGTCACACGGCGCCTGGCCACGAGCCTGGCATTCCCGACCCGCCGGTTGGTCCACCGCCATCGGGGGCGTTCAGCAGCCCCCACAATGCGGCGGACGCCGTGTTCGGGACTGGAGCGATGGCCGACGCGCGAGAGATTTCGCGCCGCGAGCACGGCGACATCACCACCTACAACATTCTGATCGACCAGATGGAAAGCCGCGTCACCAAGGGCCGCGACGGCTACTTTGTCAGCGCGCAAGGTTGGTATGGCGGCGACATCGACCGGTTATGGCTGAAAACAGAGATCGAATCGGATTTCAGAGAAAAGCCCGAGCAGGCCGAGGTCCAAGCACTCTGGAGTCATGCGCTTGATCCCTGGTTTAACCTGCAAACCGGCATCCGCTATGACTTCGAGCCCAGCCCGGAACGTGCGCATCTGGTCGTCGGTATCCAAGGCCTGGCTCCTTACTGGTTCGAGGTCGATGGTGCGCTCTTCCTGTCTGATAAGGGCGATCTCACCGCTCGTTTCGAGGCCGAATATGACCAGCGCATAACACAAAGGCTGATCCTTCAACCTCGGGTGGAAATCGACTTCGCGTTGCAAGACGTGCCAGAAATCGGTGTTGGCTCCGGCTTGTCTAAAGCGGAGGTTGGACTCCGGCTACGCTACGAGATTGTCAAGGAATTCGCGCCTTACATCGGCGTCGAGTATAATGAGACCTTCGGCGATACCGCCGCATTCGAACGCGCGGTGGGCGGAGACGTCTCGCACTTGAGTTTCGTATTTGGCGTGCGCGCCTGGTTCTGAGACCAACCGGGGGAACCTCGCGGTTCCCCCCTTTTTCCGTAAGATCGTAAAGCGGTGTTTCAGCGGTGCCGCGCAAACAATCTTTGGCGGCCACCGGTGGTGAACGCGATCACCTCATAGGCATCGCGATGCCCGTCCGGTGTTTCCATCCCCGGTGAACCGGCCGGCATTCCAGGAACCGCCAATCCTATTATGTCAGACGGCTTCTCGAGCAGGAGCCGCGAAATATCCGCCGCTGGCACATGTCCTTCGATGACATATCCCGCAACCTCTGTGGTGTGGCACGATGCAAGCTCAAGTGGCACCCGCAGACGCGTTTTGACGGCGGCCATGTCCGCCGCATCGACAAGCGTGACCGTGAAGTCTCCTGTTAATTCCATCCGTTCGGCCCAAGCCGTGCAACAACCGCAGTTTGGATCCTTGTGGACAATAATTGGCACCGGTTTCGCCGCGGCTGCGCTGCACGCGCCGACCAGCCCGCCCATCACCGCGACAAGTCCTAACGCGCGTACGCTCCCCACAAAGTGGCGACGGGTTAAAAGCAGGCTAGCCATATAGTTGTCCTTATCTAGAATGCCAAATGGTCAGGGCCGTCAGGCATGAACAAACCGCCGACCCGGCCCTGAATAGCGGTAGCGATGGACGCGATCAGACGCGCCCACCAAGTGGTGCGGGTTGCTCGGCGACCGACCTGCGCGGACGGACAGCTTGGCCCTGTACGCACCCGAAGCACGCCAATGAGATGTCTCTGCCGCTTCCGCATACAGGCAAAGCCTTCCCTTTAATCTCCATGGATAGATATACGCGCGAAGTCACATATTCCCTCGTTTGCGGCTGGAACGATCGCAGCAGCAGAGGCCTGCGACGGCCCTTGCGGAAGCGAATTTGGGAACAAGCTGATTGCCGCCTGTCCCCTCGAGAGGCGGCCGAACCTGAATTGGTACACGCCCTTTAAGCGGCGTCACCGATCCACACTCCACCAAGGGGTCGTCTACCTCCCGCCCTTTTCAGGCGGTTGGACGATCGGGTGCCGAAACTCTATTTGGATCTTTGAAGCCATTGCGGTAGACAAGGAAGCTGGTGAAACGCTTCCTCGCCTCGCTGCTCCTGCTCGGAGCCCTAACCGGCCTCTTCGGAGCTGAATTGGCCTATGCGCGTAGCGTTACTGCGACCACGCCGGCCACGACAATGGCGATGGACGCCGATTGCATGGCCATGATGGCCGAGCAGCAGCCGGCGCCAAAGGAAAAGCCATGCAAGGGGCTCACCCTCGACTGCATCGCTGCCATGGGGTGTGTGGTGCCGTTGATGGCCGCCGATCTTACTGGAAGCCTTGCCGTGTCTCATATTCACGGCAAGCTGAATTTCTGGTCCGCGACGACCGTGCTCGCGGGCAAGAGCTTCGCCCCCGATCCTGACCCTCCCATGAACCTTGGCTGATTGAGCGATCGCGTCTGTTCGGCGCGCGGCAGTGTCGCGCCCGACCCAGCGATCATCTTCCATTCAGTCAAAGGATATTCGTGATGACCATGAAGATGCTTTCGGCCGCTCTCCTTGCGGCCCTCAGCCTCACCGCACCTGCATGGGCGGCCGATAACAGCCAGACCACGCCCCAGGGACATTGGGAGTGGCGGTCGGTGCCTCAATATGGCCCGCGGGCCACTGGCCCTGCGCAGAAGCGCGTGTGGGTGCCCGATCAGGCACAGATGGCGAACTGTGCGTGCGACATGATGAAGACGAATGCCGCTGATTGCATGAAGCCCATGCATGATGGGCATTCCATGCCATCGGCCGGCTAAGATCAGCCCCGGCACCTTCGGGTCGTATCATTGCCGGGCTGGCGGTGGCGGCGGAACGCCCCCCGTTTCGTCTCCACCCATATGCCCGCAATCCTGCCCCGCGCCGCTCCGATCTATCCATCGGGAGTTTTCCATGCGCTATGTGTTCGTTGCGCTGCTGTCCGCCGCAATGCCGGGCCTTGCGTTCGCGCAGCCGCTGACCTTCGAGGACGCCCTTTCCAGGGCGGAGACCGCGCCGTCAGTCCAGGCCCGCGGCCTCGATATCGAGGCGCGCCGATCGGCCGCCATCGCCGCCGGCCGGCTTCCCGACCCCAGACTTGGCGTCGGTCTCGACAATTTCCCCGTCTCGGGTCCACCCGCCTTCACCTATGCCGGCGACAGCATGACGATGGCGCGAGTGGGGATCAGCCAAGATGTGCCCAATGCCGCCAAGCGCCATGCCCAGCAAGGCCGCGCTCTGGCCGACATCGCGACAGCCGAGGCCAATGGCGTCGCCGAAGCCCGTCGCGTCAGGGTGGCGACCGCGCTCGCCTGGATCGACCTCTACTATGCCGAGCGGCGGCTTGCAGCGATCGACGTCGTCATTGCGCGGCAGAATGGCCTTGCGGTCGCCGCGCGTTCGAGCGTGGCGTCGGGTTCGGCACGGCCTGCGCAAACGCTCGATGTCCGCCAGGCAATCGCCGCGCTTGAGGACAAGAGAAGCGAAGTCGCGGCCGATGCCGCACGCGCCCGCTCGATGCTCGCCCGTTGGACGGGCGATGCGAACCCGGAGGTCACTGGCACTGTCCCCGATTTCGCGATCAATCCGTCCGCCTTGCGCGAGGCGGTCGGCCAGCATCCTGATCTGAACGCAGCGATGGCGCGATCACGGCAGGCCGACGCAGATGTAACGGCGGCACGCGCCGCGAAACGGCCGGACTGGAGTTTCGACGTCGCCTACCAGCGCCGCGCAGACCGCTATGGCGACATGGTGTCGGCGGGCGTCACGATCAGCCTGCCACTGTTTGCGGGCAAACGGCAGGACCCAATGATCGCGGCCAGCAGCGCGAGCGCGAGTGCGGCGCTGGCCGAGCAGGAAGACATGCGGCGCGCGCTGGCAGCCGATCTCGAAGCCGGGCTTGCCGATCATGTCATGCATCATGAGCAGTGGATGCGGTCTCATGACGCCCTGCTGCCGCTCGCGCAACAGAAGGCCGATCTGGAAACCGCCAGCTATTCGGCGGGCCGCGCCGGACTGCTCGACGTGATCCAGGCCCAGACCATGCTGGCTAACACCGAAATCGAAACGCTCGACCGCGAGGCGCTGGTGGCGCGTGACGGCGCGCGTCTTGTTCTGAGCTATGGGAGCGATCGCTGATGAATTTTGACAGGAAGCTCGGTCTTGCCGCCGCCATCCTTGCGGTGGTCGCGGGCGGCGCAGGCTATGGCATCGCTACTCTTCGCCATGACGATGCAACACCCCGGATGGCAGAGACAGGCCGGAAGATCCTCTACTGGTACGATCCGATGGTGCCGAGCCAGCATTTCGACAAGCCGGGCAAGTCGCCGTTCATGGATATGGAGCTTGTCCCCAAATATGCCGACGAGGCGGCGAGCGGCGAGACCGGGGTAACGATAGATCCTGCGCGTGCACAATCACTCGGCCTGCGCATCGCGGAGGCGCGGACCGGGGCGCTGGGCTCGAGCCTCACGGCGACCGGTACGATCGAGTTCAACGAGCGCGATGTCGCCGTCGTTCAGGCGCGGACCGGGGGCTTCGTCCAGCGTGTCTACGCGCGTGCGCCGGGCGATGTGATTGGCAAGGGCGCACCGCTCGCCGATATCCTGGTGCCGGAATGGGCGGGTGCACAGGCGGAATATCTGGCGGTACGCCGGATCGGCGATGCAGATCTCAGCCACGCCGCGCGGCAGCGCCTCTTGCTGCTTGGCATGCCCCAGGGAACGGTCGCTGCGGTTGAGCGGAGCGGGCGGCCGCATAATGTGGTGACGATTTCGACACCGACCGGCGGCACGATCAAGACGCTGGGCGTCAGGGCCGGGATGACTGTCGCGAGCGGTCAGACGCTCGCCGAGGTGAATGGTCTCGGCACGGTGTGGCTGAATGCCGCCGTGCCAGAGGCGATGGCCGGCCAGCTCAAGCCCGGCCAGAGCGCGACCGCGACCCTCGCCGCCTATCCGGGCGAGCGTTTCACCGGGCGCATCGCGGCGATCCTGCCGAGCGTCGCCGCCGAAAGCCGGACCCTCACCGTGCGCATCGAACTTCCCAACCGTGCCGGGCGTCTGCGCCCCGGCATGTTCGCTTCGGTCGATCTCGGCGGCGCTGCCCGACCGGCATTGCTGGTTCCTTCCGAGGCGGTGATCCGGACGGGCAAGCGCGCGCTCGTCATGCTCGCCCTGCCGCAAGGGCGCTATCGGCCTGCCGAGGTGCAAACCGGCGCCGAGGCCGGAGGCCAGACCGAAATCCTCGCCGGACTTGCCGAGGGGGAGAAGGTCGTTGCCTCGGGCCAGTTCCTGATCGACTCCGAAGCCAGCCTCTTGGGCATCGAGGCGCGTCCGATCAGTGGGGCAACCCGCGCGCCGCGTGCAGAAACACCTGCGAGCGGCGCCTATCACACGAGCGGCCGGATCGAGAGCATTGCGGGCGACCGGATAACCCTCAGCCACGAGGCGGTCCCCGCGCTCAAATGGCCCGCGATGACGATGACGTTCAGGCTAAGCACACCCGCACTCGCCCGCAGCTTCAAGAAAGGCGATCGCGTCGTCTTCGGCTTTGACCAGGCGGCGGACGGCCCCGTCGTCCGCACGCTGAGCCGCGAGGCCGCCCGATGATCGGTCGGCTCATTGATTGGTCGGCCAACAACCGGCTGTTCGTGGTGCTCGGGGCGCTGGCGCTTGTCCTGGGCGGACTGCTCGCGCTGCGCAGCACGCCGATCGACGCCCTGCCCGACCTTTCCGACACACAAGTCATCATCCGCACGAGCTATCCGGGCCAGGCCCCGCAGATCGTCGAGAACCAGATTACCTATCCGCTTGCAACGACAATGCTTTCGGTGCCGGGCGCGAAGAACGTGCGCGGCTATTCCTTCTTCGGGGACAGCTTCGTCTACGTCATCTTCGAGGATGGCACAGACCTTTATTGGGCACGTTCGCGCGTTCTCGAATATCTCAATCAGGTGCAGGGCCGCCTGCCCGACACCGCGCGCAGCGCGATCGGCCCCGACGCGACTGGCGTGGGCTGGGTCTATCAATATGCGCTAGTCGATCGCACCGGCGGCCACGACCTCGCCCAGCTGCGGTCGCTGCAGGACTGGTTCCTCCGCTATGAGCTCAAGAGCCTGCCGGGCGTGGCCGAGGTCGCCAGCATCGGCGGCATGGTCAAGCAATATCAGGTCGTGCTCGATCCGGTGAAACTCGCCGGTTACGGCATCACCCACGCGCAGGCCGTCACTGCGATCAGCCAAGCGAACCAGGAAACCGGTGGATCGGTCCTCGAACTCGGCGAGGCCGAATATATGGTGCGCGCTTCGGGCTATCTGCAAACACTCGACGACTTCCGCGCCATACGGCTGCGCACTGCGGCGGGCGGCGTGCCGGTGACGCTCGGTGACGTCGCGACCATCCAGCTTGGCCCCGAAATGCGCCGTGGCATCGCCGAGCTCGACGGCGACGGCGAAGTGGCGGGCGGGGTCGTCATCCTGCGCTCGGGAGCGGACGCACGCGCCACCATCCAGGCGGTGCGCGATAAGCTCGAGGTCCTGAAGAAGAGCCTTCCCCGCGGCGTCGCGATCGTGCCCACCTATGACCGGTCGCAGCTCATCGATGCCGCGATCGAGAACCTCACGCACCAGCTCGTGGAGGAGTTCGTCGTTGTCGCGATCGTCTGCGCCCTGTTCCTGTGGCATGTGCGCTCGGCGCTGGTCGCGATCGTCACGCTGCCGCTCGGCGTCCTGGCCGCCTTCATCGTGATGCACCTGCAGGGCGTTAACGCCAACATCATGTCCCTGGGCGGAATTGCGATCGCGATCGGCGCGATGGTCGATGCCGCGATCGTGATGATCGAGAACGCCCACAAGCGGATCGAGCAATGGGAGCATGATCATCCGGGCGAGGAGCTGGCCGGGCCTGCGCGGTGGACGGTGATCACCGATGCGGCTCGCGAAGTCGGGCCCGCGCTCTTCTTCTCGCTCCTCATCATCACCTTGTCCTTCGTCCCGGTTTTCACGCTTGAGGCGCAGGAAGGTCGTCTCTTCGCGCCACTGGCTTTCACCAAGACCTACACCATGGCGGCCGCGGCGATCCTCTCCGTGACGCTCGTGCCGGTGCTGATGGGCTGGCTGATCCGAGGCAAAATCCCCTCCGAGCAGGCCAATCCGGTCAATCGCGCGCTGACGAGGGCCTATCGCCCCGCCATCGACTGGGTGCTGAAGCGGCCCAAGGCGACCCTCGTCCTGGCGGGAATGGTCTTCCTGACGACCGCCTGGCCCTTGTCGCGGCTCGGTGGCGAGTTCCTGCCGGCGATGAACGAGGGTGATCTCCTCTACATGCCCTCTGCCCTGCCCGGCCTGTCGGCCGCCAAGGCATCGGACCTCCTCCAGCAGACCGATCGCATGATCAAGGCGGTGCCCGAGGTGCAGAGCGTGTTCGGGAAAGCGGGGCGTGCGGAAAGCGCCACCGACCCCGCCCCGCTCGAAATGTTCGAGACGACGATCCGCTTCAAACCGCGCGAGCAATGGCGGCCGGGCATGACCCCCGACAAGCTGGTCGAGGAACTTGACCGCACCGTGAAGGTGCCGGGCCTCGCCAATATCTGGGTGCCTCCCATCCGCAACCGGATCGACATGCTGGCGACCGGCATCAAGAGCCCGATCGGTGTCAAGGTCTCAGGCTCGGATCTTGCCGCTATCGACCATATCGCGCGGGAGGTGGAACGGGTCGCAAAGGGGGTGCCTGGCGTCAGTTCCGCGCTCGCCGAGCGGCTGACCGGCGGGCGCTATGTCGATGTGCGGATCGATCGGATGGCGGCGGCGCGCTACGGCCTCACCATCGCCGATGTCCAGGCGATTGTCTCCGGTGCGATCGGCGGGGAGAATGTCAGCCAGACCGTTGAGGGGCTGGCGCGCTATCCCATCAATGTCCGCTACCCGCGCGAGCTGCGCGACAGTCCGGACGCGCTTCGCGCTCTTCCTCTGCTTACTCCTTCCGGCCAGCAGATTACGCTGGGCAGCGTCGCCCAGATCGCGATCAGCGATGGACCGCCCATGCTGAAGACCGAGAATGGGCGACCATCGACCTGGGTCTATATCGACGTCCGGGGACGCGATCTCGCCTCGGTCGTCGAGGACCTGCAGACGGCGGTGGCGCGCGAGGTCAAGCTCTCGCCTGGCGTCAGCCTCGCCTATTCCGGTCAGTTCGAATACCTCGCGCGCGCGCTCGACCGGTTGAAGATCGTCGTGCCCGCCACGCTCGCGATCATCTTCCTGCTGCTCTACCTCATTTTCCGGCGGCTCGATGAGGCAGTGCTTATCATGGGCACACTGCCCTTCGCGCTCACCGGCGGTTTCTGGCTCCTCTACCTGCTCGGCTACCACCAATCGGTCGCAACCGGCGTCGGCTTCATCGCCCTTGCCGGCGTCGCGGCCGAGTTCGGCGTGGTGATGCTGATCTACCTCAAGCATGCCCTCCAGGCACGCGGCGAGACGCCCTCGCGGGAGGACATCACCGAGGCGGTCCGCGAAGGCGCGCTGCTCAGGGTCCGGCCCAAAGCGATGACGGTTGCCGTCATCATCGCCGGCCTCCTGCCGATTCTCGTCGGGTCCGGGGCAGGCTCGGAAATCATGCGCCGGATCGCCGCGCCCATGGTCGGCGGCATGCTGACCGCGCCGCTTCTCTCCATGTTCGTTATTCCCGCCGCCTACCTGCTTCTGAGGCGACGATCCGTTCAACGCTCAATCCCAATGAAGCACCATGAAAGGAGTCTATGATGAAATTGCTCGCTGCAGCGCTGCTTGCGGCGTATCCAGTACCGCTCGCGCCCAGTTCGCCGCCGGATTTGACGCGAGCCGCCGCGCTCTACGCGCAGAATTGCGCCGCCTGCCATGGCGCAAGCGGCGATGGCCACGGCCCGGACGCAGCCAAGCTCGATCCGCCGCCGATCGCGTTCACCGACAAGGCGCGCGCCGATCAGCGCAGCCTGTTCGGCCTCTACCAGGTCATCAGCCAGGGCCTGGACGGCACCGCGATGCAGAGTTTCGCGGCGCTGCCCGAAGCCGATCGCTGGGCGCTGGCCTTTCACGCCGGTCAATTCGCCTATCCCGAGACCGCCGCGCGTGACGGCGAGCGGTTGTGGCGCGGCGATGCCGCGCTCCGCGCCAAATATCCCAATCTCGCGGCGCTGGTCGGCGTCACCCCGGCCGCGCTGGCGGCCGATATCGGCCCGGAAAAAGCGGCCGCGCTTACCGCCTTTCTGCGCCGCCATCCCGCCGCGGTGACCGTGCGCGTCGATGGCTCGCTTGCCTTGACGCGCGAACGGCTCGACCACAGTATGGCAGCCTATCGCGCCGGCGACCGCAAGGCCGCAGCAGATCTCGCGCTTTCCGCCTATCTCGATGGCTTCGAGCCGGTCGAGCCGGTGCTTACCGCGCGCGATGCGGCCCTGATGGCGCGGATCGAGGGGGCGATGGCGAAGCTTCGCGCGGCGATCGGACAAGGGCGTCCGGCAAGCGAAGTCGAAGCGGCGAACCGCTCGCTGGCCAGCCTGTTCGCCGAGGCTGAAGCCGCCCTGGCGCCCGAGCGGGCGAGCAGTGCGTCGAGCTTTCTTGGCGCGTTCGGCGTGCTGCTGCGCGAAGGGCTCGAGGCGCTGCTAATCGTCGTCGCGATGATCGCGTTCCTCAAGAAGACCGAGCGCCCCGAAGTGCTGGGTTTCGTCCATGGCGGCTGGATCGCCGCGCTCGCCGCTGGTGTCGCCACCTGGTTCGTCGCGACCTATTTCATCAGCGTGAGCGGCGCTTCGCGTGAGCTCACCGAAGGCTTCGGCTCGCTGTTCGCAGCGATCATCCTGCTCACCGTTGGCATCTGGATGCACGGCAAGAGCAACGCGGAAGCCTGGCAGCGTTATGTGAAGGCGAAGGTGACCGCCGCGCTGTCGCGCCAGTCGGGCTGGTTCCTGTTCCTGCTGTCGTTCGTGGTCGTCTACCGCGAGGTGTTCGAGACGATCCTGTTCTATGCGGCACTGTGGGGGGAAGGGAATGGCGTGGCGATGCTGGCCGGAGCCGGCGCAGCGACCGCACTGCTCGCTCTGATCGCCTGGATCATGCTCCGCTTCAGCGCCCGGCTGCCGATCACCCAATTCTTCTCGTGGAGCTCGATCCTGATCGCGATTCTTGCGGTCGTCCTCGCGGGCAAGGGCATTGCCGGGCTGCAGGAGGCAGGCATCCTCGGCGTGGTGCCGCTGGCCAATATACCGCGCATCGAGTTTCTGGGTCTGTTTCCAACGACCGAGACCGTGCTTGCGCAGGCCGCGACAATCGTCGTGCTCGTCGCCGGCTTCTGGTACAGCGGGCGCAGTGCGGCCACGGCCCGCTCGTCAGGATCACCCGCCGAATAGGCGACCGAGGAGCATCGCGAGCGCGACCAGGTAGCAGGTCAGCGACCCGAGCGCCGTCGTCGCCATCCCGAAGGCGCGCGCGCCGGCGCCATCGGGATAGCAGCGGTAGAAGCTCCAGCGGCCGACCGCGAACAGCATGGACGATGCGACCAGCAGCCCCAGCCAGCGGCCGCCGGCGACCGAGGCGAGCAGCAGATGCGCGCCGACGCCGAGGAATGCCTGCTCCAGCGTGTTCTGCAGGAACGCGGCCTTGACCGCGAGCGCGGGGCTCGGCGGCCCCTTGGCCGCGCCGCCGATGTCGGCGGCGGACCGGTAGCGCCCGCTCGAGACCAGGCGGACGGCGAGCAGGACGAGGGCGAAATGGACGAAGCTCGTCTGGATCGCGAAGGCAAGCCGCGCGCCGATCACCGACGGGAAAGTGACCAGCTTGGGCAGAAAGAGGACGCACGCGACCGAGATCGCGGCACAAAGCAGAAAGGCCAGCCCCGACTGCTTCCTGATCTCCTTCTGCTCCGCTTTGAGGTCCGTCATGGCCACGCTCCGTCAGCCCGGCCGATCCGCCGCGATCAGCGCGATCGTGCCCGTCACCGTGTGGATGCGCGCTGCTTCGCGCACATTGTCGAACCCCGTCGCGCGCACGAGTTCCGGAAGCACGCCGTCGGCATTGGGCTGGGTGTCGGCCACGCCGTCGAGCCGCTGGATAGTCAGGCGGAACAGCAGCCGCATCAATCCCCATTGCCGCCCATAATCGGCGATCACGAGCCTGCCGCCAGGGCGGAGTGCCGCGTGCATCGCCCCGAGGCCCGCCCGCTTTTCCGCCATCGGCACCTGGTGGAACATCAGGCTCGACACCACGGCGTCGGCAGAGCGGGAACCGATGTCCCGCGCGAAGCCGCGCTCCCAATGGATGTCCGCACCCGCGGCGTCGCCCTTGGCGCGAGCGATCGCCAGCGCTTCTTCGTCGGGATCGATGCCGATGATGCGCACGCCAGGCGCGGCCGCCTTGAGCATGACCGCGAAGCTGCCCGTGCCGCACCCGACATCGATGATGGTCTCGCCGGGGCGCGGCGCGAGCAGCTCGATCATGGCGCTGCGCCAACGCATCTCGCGGGTCCAGCGCCGGATTGCGCGATCGTAATCCGCGGTGTCGCCGATCCCGAGCGGCGGCGTGTAGGCGCTATCATTCATGCCCGTGCCCTCGTTGCATGTTCCGCCAGCTCGCGGCGCGCGTCGCGAATTATGTCATAGGCGGAATGGAGGAACAGCAGCGCGATCACGCCGGCAACGACGAGATCAGGCCAGGCCTGTCCCGTCCAGGCAACCAGCGCGGCAGCGGCGATCACGGCGATATTGGCAAGCGCGTCGTTGCGCGAGAACAGCCAGATGGCGCGAGACGTCGCATCTCCCTGGTCCCGGAACCGCGCGAGGATCAAGGCGGCCGATACGTTGACGACGAGCGCCGCGATACCGATCACGCCCATCAGTTCGGCTTCGGGCGGGGCCGCATGGAATGCGCGCCACGCTGCGAACCCGATGACGCCGAGCCCGAGGCTCGCGAGAAAGATGCCTTGTACGAGCGCGACGCGGCTTCGCGCGACCGCAGTCCAACCGAGCGCGATCAGCCCGACGAGCGTGATCGACCCGTCACCGATGAAATCCAGCGAATCTGCTTTCAGCGCCTGCGAACCGGCAATGAAACCGCCAACCAGCTCGAACAGGCCGAACCCGACGTTGAGGATGACCACGATCCACAGCGCCCGCCGATAGGCCGGATCAGCGCCTGCCCGCTTGGTGTCCGCCTCACATTCGCAGTCGCTCATCGTCATCTCCGCCGCGAGTCGCGAGCATGTTCTGCACCCTGTAGCAGCTATAGGGTCAATGCCTTGCGTGGGGTCCCAGCGCTTCGATGATCCGGCAGTCGGAAATAGCGCCTTGGCTGCACTGGCCGATCACTTCGTCAAGCTCGCGTCGAAGTGCGCGGAGATCGGCGATCTTCTGATCGATCTGCGCGAGATGCGCGCGCGCGACGCTGTCGACGGCGCCGCACGAGCGGCTGCGATCGTCGGAAAGCGCAAGAAGCTCGCGCACCTGATCGAGTGTAAAACCAAGGTCGCGCGCGCGGCGGATAAAGGAGAGCCGCGCCAGATGGGCGGCCCCATAGTCGCGGTAGTTGCCCGCGGTGCGCCCGGGTTCGGGAAGCAATCCGATCTTCTCATAAAAACGAATGGTCTCGACCTTGGTCGAGGTCGTTCGTGCCAGTTCACCAATCTGCATCAGAAATCCCGCTTGACCCTATAGTTGCTACAGGCCGCACATAGCGCATGACATCGAGTCGTTCGAGGTAATGAAATGGCCTGCAACAGCTGCGCGTCCGCGAAGCCGGACCCATCCAACGATCCGCGCTGGCGGCGCGCGGTCTGGATTGCGTTGATCATCAACGCGACGATGTTCGGCGTCGAGATTTTCGCGGGCGTTACCGCCCACTCGGCCGCACTCAAGGCTGACGCGCTCGACTTCCTCGGCGACAGTGCCAACTACGCGATCAGCCTCGGAGTTGCAGGCATGGTGCTCACCTGGCGTGCGCGCGCGGCGATGCTCAAGGGCGCCACCCTGTTTGCGCTCGGGGTCTGGGTGATCGGCAGCACCGGCTATGCCGCGTTCGCGGGCACGCTTCCGCAGGCCGAGACGATGGGGATTGTCGGTGGTCTCGCGCTGGCGGCCAATGTCGCGGTCGCCTTCATCCTGTACCGTTTTCGCAGCGGCGAGGCGAACATGCGCTCGGTATGGATCTGCTCGCGCAATGACGCGATCGGCAATGTTGCCGTGGTCGCCGCCGCGTTCGGCGTGTTCGGCACCGGCTCGGCATGGCCCGACCTGACCGTTGCCGCGATCCTCGCCACGCTCGGGATCAGCGGCGGCATCCAGATCATGCGCCAGGCGGCGGCCGAGCTGCGGGCGCCGCATCTATTGCACGCGGCGCCCGCGCAGCCAATTCTTCAGGGGGAATAAATATGGCGTCGAAACAGGAGAATGGGAGGCGATCCCGCCCCGCCGCTTTGCTTGGCCGTGCCGTCCGGCTAGCAGAGCAGCCGATGCGACAATCGCTCGCCCTGATCGCCGGCCTGATGCTCGTCCTCTCTTTGTGGACGGGTCTCTCGGTGTCGGCGGCGCACGCGGCCGAGATCGTCGGCTGCCTTGAGCTGTCCGCCGGGGCCGGAGACCATGTCGCTTGCGATGGCGACGAGGTTCCGGGCGACGCGGACAATCCGGCGCCGCATCACCACGGCAGCTGCCACAATCATCATCTGAGCATGCCCGCCGTCGACGGCCCGGCAACGATCACCCCAATTGCCCGGACTACGCTGAGGATCGATCCCGCGATCGAGCCCGACGCGATAACCGCCGCGCGCGACCTGAGACCACCGATCGCCTGACGCGCCGATCGTCCACGCGGCTGCAGGCCACGGCGGACTCCCAGCCTTTCGTCAGGAGATCATTTCCCATGTCCCGTATCTTCGCGGCCGTCCTCGCCGCGGCCCTCTGCTCCACCCAGGTCGCAGCGCAGGACGCGCCGCCGGCCACGGTGTCGCTCACGCTCGATGAAGCGCTCGCCGCCGCCCGCCAAGCCTCGCCCGCGCTAGAAGCGGCATCCGCCGACCTGCGCGCCAGCAGCGCGGCGCGCACCGTCGCCGGCCTGCGCCCCAATCCCTCGCTCGAGGCGCAAACCGAGAATGTCGCCGGCAGCGGCGCCTATCGCGGCATCGACAGCGCAGAGACCACCGTGGGGTTCGCACTGCCGATCGAACTGGGCGGCAAGCGCTCGGCGCGGATCGGCCTCGCCGACGCACAGGGCGTGCGGGCGCGGGTCGATGCCGCGATCGCCGATGCCGATGTCACGCTGCGAGTCACCCAGGCCTATGTCGCCGCCGTGGCCGCCGAGCGCAGACTCGGCATCGCCCGCGAGCAGGCGGGGATCGCCGCCGAGGCCTATCGCGCCGCCAGGATCCGCGTGAGCGCGGGACGCGCCTCGCCGATCGAGCAGCAACGCGCCGACGTGCTCCGCATCAATGCCGAGGCGGCGGCCGCCCGCGCCGAGCGCGACGCTGTGGTTGTCCGCGACACGCTGGCCCGGCTGATCGGCCGCCCCGTCATGGCCGGGCTCGACCTTGCCTGGTTCGATCGGCTCGACGGCTATGGTCCCTCGGCACGAGCCGGTGTCGACGGCACGCTCGCGCTGGCCGCGGCCGATGCCGAAGTCGCGACCGCCGATGCGCAGGTCGGGCTCGCCCGCTCGCAGCGCATTCCCGACGTGACGCTGAGCGCTGGCGCACGCCGGCTCGAAGCGACCAACGACACCGCCGCGGTATTCGGCGTGTCGATCCCGCTGCCTTTGTTCAACAATGGCAGCGCTGGCGTCGCCCAGGCGCGCGCCGAGCGCGACCGGGCCGA
>TARA_R110000850_G_scaffold67837_6_pt1 | contig 93891 bp, 88 predicted proteins | sample TARA_R110000850 | Tara Oceans TARA_R110000850 (sample SAMEA4397586) | marine metagenome | biome: Polar Biome; feature: [SRF] surface water layer (ENVO:00010504); material: water (ENVO:00002006), including particulate matter (ENVO:01000060) such as... | depth 5 m | reverse complement strand
ACCCTCGGCAGCGCTGTTCTGCAGGGGTTTTTCAGATGATCCTTAGAGCCATGTGGGGTCAATTTCAGGCTGCCAGTCAAGATTGGCGGGATGACCGATTTTGACCCCACTTGTGACCCCACTGCAAACGACGATTTTGGGCAGATCAGCAGCGACAGGTGGCTACTACTACAGACACTAAATTATTGTTTCATAAAGACAAATGGCGCCTTTCGGCGCCATCTGAATTCATGCAATTGGAGGCTGGGGTCGGAATTGAACCGGCGTACGCGGATTTGCAGTCCGCTGCATAACCACTCTGCCACCCAGCCGTTGAGACGGTGTCGCCAGAGACAATGCCCTGAGACAAAAAAGCCCCGAACCTTCGGGGCTGTTTCTTGGAGCGGGTAACGAGGCTCGAACTCGTGACCTCGACCTTGGCAAGGTCGCGCTCTACCAACTGAGCTACACCCGCATCGTGGCGCGCATTATAGGCCGTCAGATCATTCCGTCAACTGGTTTTTTCGAGGCGGTTTGATTGGCTAGTACATCGAGCCTTCGGGCTGGCCGCTGGCAGGCGACATCGCTATTCTTGGCCGAAGACCCAGTGAACAAGGCCGGCAGCGTTTCGGCGGGGTCACACAAAATGTTGTTATCGAGGAGCGAGTGCATTTTGAAAAGCATCATTGCCGTGGTGGGCATCGTCGGGGCGTTACATCTTCATGGCGCTGCCGCCCAGGACCCGGTCGATCGGGCCTTGGGCACCGCCGAGCGCGCGCAGCGCGACGCGGCGGCTTCCCAGAAGCGTATCAACCAGCTTGATGACCAGACCCGGGCGTTGCTCGAACGCTATCGCGCGGCGACCTGGCAGGCGCAGCAGCTCACGGTGTTTGCCGAGCAGCTCGAAGCGATTGCCGAGCGTCAGGAAGAAGAGAAGGCCTCGCTGCGGCGTCAGATCGACGCCATGCAGCGCACCGAGGTCGAATTGATGCCGCTGATGCTGCGCATGCTCGATACCTTTGAAGCCCTGATCGAACGCGACCTGCCGTTTCTTGAAACCGAGCGCCAGGAGCGCCTGACGCAAGTCACGCAGTTGATGAGCGATCCCGAGGCCTCACTGGCACAGAAGTACCGTCGGCTGCTGGAGGCTTACCAGATCGAGATTGATTACGGCCAGGGTCTGGACGCAGAACGCGGCCAAGTGGGCGAGCGCACCATTGACATCCTGCGTGTGGGCCGGCTGGCCCTCTATGGGCTGACCCTGGATGGCCGCGAGGCCTTCCGTTGGGATCGCGAAGCGGGCGAGTGGCAGCCTGCCGATTCCGGGTTGCGACGCACCATTCGCCAGGGGCTGCGCATGGCCCGCGATACTGCGCCGATCGCATTGATGAAGCTGCCCGTGGAGGCGCCGGTAGACGTGGGCGCCATCGAATCTCTGGAGGGCGCGCTGCCCACCCTCGATGACAACGCCGAGGGCACGCCATGATCCGCGCATCCTGGAAAAATGCCGTGGGTCTGGCCGGTGTCGTGGCCCTGCTGGCCGTCGCGCCGCAGCTGGGCGCCCAGAGCCCCGACCTGAATGCCCTGCTGCGCGAAGTGGAGCAGGCGGCCAGACAGGGCGGCGAGATCAACCGTGAGCGCGAGGCGCGCTTCCTGCGCGACCGTTCCAAGCAACAGGCACTGCTGCGCGAGGCTGAGGCCGAGCAAAAGCAGGCACAGGCGCGCATCGATGCGATTCGCAAGCGATTCGAGGCGCAGCAGCAAGAGATTCAGGCCCTCAAGACCCAGTTGCGGGACAACGTTGGCGAGCTGGACCAGATGTATGCCGGCATTCGCCAGACCGCCAGCGATCTGCGCAGCACCGCCAGTGAATCGCTGATCACCGCCCAGACGCCGGAGCGGCTGGACTTGCTTGATCGCCTCGCCGAACGCAACGAGCTGCCCGAGATCGGTGATCTGGAAGCGCTGTGGGTCACCATGCTCGAACAGGCCGTGGAAGCGGGGCGCAGCGTTCGCTTCGATGCCCAGGTGGTGCGGCCCGATGGTGTCGGCCAGACCCAGTCTGTGGTGCGGGTGGGGCCTTTCACGGCCATGTCGGACGGCGAATATCTCAGTCTGGACGCCGACGGCAGGCTGGTCGCCCTGCCGCAGCAGCCGTCGTGGGGCTGGGCGCGCACGGCGTCGGCCTTCGAGGCGGCAGATTCGGGCGTCGTGCCGGTGATGATCGATCCCTCACGCGGCACCTTGCTGAAGGTCGAGGGCGAGCGACCGGACCTGCTGGAGCGCATCCGCCAGGGCGGCGCCGTGGGGTTCCTGATTCTGGTGATCGGCTTCATCGGTATCGTCATCGCCCTGGTGCAGTGGCGGTATCTGTCCAGTGCCGGCGGTCGCATGCGGCGCCAGCAGGCGGATCGCGCCAATCCCAAGCCCAACAACCCACTGGGGCGTCTGTTGCTCACATTTAGCGACGACGCCGCGCCCACCGACGACCCGGAGCTGGTCGAATTGCGCCTGTCCGAAGCGGTGCTCAAGGAAACGCCGCGCATCGAGCGGGCGCAATCGCTGGTCAAGCTGTTCGCGGCCGTCGCCCCGCTGTTGGGGCTGCTGGGAACGGTGACGGGCATGATCGCCACCTTCCAGGCCATCACCGTGTTTGGCACCGGCGACCCCAAGCTGATGGCGGGCGGCATTTCGCAGGCCCTGGTGACCACCGTGCTGGGGCTGGTAGCGGCGATTCCGCTGCTGTTCCTCAACTCGCTGCTGGTGGCGCGCGCCAAAGTGCTGATCCAGATGCTGGATGAAGAATCGGCGGTGATGCTGGCCGATCGCATGGAGCGTCAGCCGTGACCGACTGGCTGCTCGAACCCTGGTTGACGCTGCTGGCCTTCTTCGACACCGGCGGTCAGGTGCTGTTGGTGATCTTCGCGGCGGCCGTGCTCATGTGGATGCTGATACTGGAACGCGCCTGGTATTTCTGGCGCGTGCTGCCGCAGGTCGAGCGGGACGTGCGCGCCCATTGGTACAGCCGTCCGGAACGCAGCTCGCTGGCCGCGCGGCGGGTTCGCGAGGCGCTGCTGGAACGCATCAAGCTGTCGATGAGCCGCACCCTGCCGACCATTCAGGTGATGATCGCCATCTGCCCGATGCTGGGCCTGCTGGGCACCGTCACCGGCATGATCCAGGTCTTCGATGTGATGGCGCTCAAGGGCACCGCCGACGCGCGCGCCATGGCCAGCGGCGTGTCGCGCGCCACCATTCCCACCATGGCCGGCATGGTGGTGGGGCTGTCGGGCCTGTTCTTCATTCACCGGCTTCAGGTGCGGGCGCAGCGTGAGGCCGAACACTTTGGCGACACGCTGAGCGTGCGCGAGATCACGGCATGAAGATCAAGCGCCACGCGCCACCCGGTGAAGAGACCGGCATCGACCTGACGCCCATGCTGGACGTCATTTTCATCATGTTGATCTTCTTTATCGTCACCACCTCATTCATTCGTGAGGCCGGCATCGAGATCAACCGTCCCAGCGCCGAGACCGCAGAGCGCGAGGAACGCACCAACATCCTCATCGCCATTTCGCCCGAGGGCGCGATCTGGATTGATCGCCAGCAGGTCGACATTCGCGGCCTGCGCGCCGTGGTGCAGAAGCTCCGTGCCGAAGACCCGCAAGCCTCGGTGATCGTGCAGGCCGACCGGGATGCCCGGGCCGGACTGATGGTCGAGGTGATGGATCAGGCGCGCCTTGCCGGTGTGCGGGACGTGGCCATCGCCGCCGCGCCACCGGGCAAGTAGCGTGATGTCGACACCGGCCACATCCCAACCGACCTCGGCGCCGCTGGCCGCTTCGCTGCTGGACGACGGCAGCGGTCGCCGTCTCATGCTCGCCTCGATTGCTGCGCTGGGCGTGGCGATCGCGCTGTTCCTGTGGATGTCGTGGATGACGCGTTCGCCCGAGGCGCCGCTGGACGCGCAGCGGCGCACGCCGCCGGTCGAGATCGTCAAGGCGCCGGAAGAAACGCCCGAAACGGTGGAATCGATGTTCAGCCCCGAGGCCGAGCCGCCGCCGCCGCCCGCCGCGCCGCCGGGCCTGTCGGCGCCCAAGGCGCCGCAGGTACGGGTGCCCACGCTGGCGCTTAACACTGCGGCGATCGGTGACATTGCCGTTTCGGTCAATTCCGGCATCAACACCGGTGTGGGCCTGGCCAATGCGGGGGCATTCGCGGGCTTTGCCGGCAGCGGCAGCGGCACCGGTGGGGGCGGTGACGGCACCGGTCGCGGCTTCACCGGCAAGCCGGTGGTGCCGTTGTCGACCGCCCGGCCGCAGATGCCCGAATGGGCGTGCGACAAGGGCATTCGCGGCTGGGTGGAGGTGATGTTCACGGTCATGCCGTCGGGCCTGGTGCGAAACGTGAAGCTGATCGATGCCGATCCGCGCGGGGTCTTCGAGGCCGCGGCCATCGAGAGCATCGGCAACTGGATCTACGAGCGCGGCAAGGTGGCCCGTGAGGTGAAGCAACGTGTGCCGATGAACCCCGAAGACTGCGCGTACAACTGGCGATGAGCATCATGCGTGGGCGGTCTCTGCGCATCTGGGGTGCGGCCTTGGCGCTGTGTGTCTGCGGCGGGGTGTCGGCGCAGCAATACCGCAGCGAGGTGCGTGAACTGCCCAATCCGCCTGCCGAAGAGCGCCAGTCGGCGGAAGCCTTGCTGAAGCAGACCACCGATCCGTATCAACGGGCGCTGTTGCTGCGCGAGCTGGCGGTCAAGGCGGCCAAGGCCGGCGATCACCAGCGCGCCGCCGAACTTCTGAGCCAGGCCCTTGAAACCAACGCGCTGTCGGGCCCGGCGGCCGAGCAGATGCGCGAAATGCTGGGCCAGGTGCTGATGGCCGGCGGCGATTTCAAGCGCAACCAGCCCGCACTGGAAGCACAGGTGCGGCGTGGCAACGCACCGCCGGAAATCCGTGTGGCCCTGGCCGCCGCCTACCTGCAAGACCGTCGCCACGCCGATGCGATTCCCCTGCTGCGCTCGGCGATCGACGCGGTCGAGAATGCCGACATCAGTTGGCGGCGCGCGTTAATGGGCGCCTATCTGGCCACCAACCAGTTCAAGGCCGCCCTGCCGTTGCTGGAACGTCTGGTGCGGGAGGCCCCCGAAGCGCGGGACGACTGGGCCCGCCTGGCGGCCGTCTACCTGCGCGTGGGCAACAAGCAGCGCGCGGCCGCGACCCTGGAGCTGGCGCAGCGGCTGGGCTACATGAACGAGGCCAGCGATCGCCTGCGATTGGTGGGGCTTGCGGCCGAGCTGGGCGCGCCGTTCGAGGCCGCATCGCTGTTGCAGGGCTGGATGGACAACCGGCAGTTGCCGAATGATCGCGGCAATCGGCGGCTGCTGGCGCAGTTGTTCGTGGCGGCGCGCGAGGCGCAGTTGGCCCTGCCGGCAATCAGCCGCGCCCTGAAGGACGGCGCCGATGCCGAACTGCTGCGGGTGCAGGCGCAACTGCAAATGGAAAATGAGCGCTACGGCGACGCGGCGGAATCGATCAAGCAGTTGATCGCACTTGAAGGGCCTGAGCCCGACAGCCTCATGAGCCTGGCCACCGCCCAGTATCAGCAGGCAAATGTAGACGACGCCCTGGCCAACTTCCGCCGCGCCGCCGCCGCGCCCGGTCAACAGGCCGAGCTGGCGCGCGAATGGGTGAAGTATCTGGAGTCGGGACGCGCCCGCGAACTGGCCATGACCGCTGCCGCCGAACGCCGCGAACGTGAGGCCGGCGACGTGCGCCTGGCCTCGCGCATCGGCACGGGGGACGGCGCCATTCCCACGCGAGCGAACCGCCCGGCGGCGGGCGCCGATGCCGCAGGCCAGAGTGGTGGGGGGCGCTTCACCCCGGTGGGCGCCGAGCGCGCCGGCAATGCCAGTGGTGAAATTCCCGCATGGACGGGCGGCATCACGCCTGATCGGCGTCCCGCCGGATTCGTGAAGGGCAAGGCCCTGCCTGATCCCTATGCCGACGACGCGCCGCTGTTTGTCATCACCGCCGACAACATGGCCAAGCACGCCCAGCGGCTGACACGCTCGCACCAGCACCTGCTCAAGAAGGTGCCCGGGTACCGCTTGCCGGTGTACCCGACGCGGCGTTCGGTCAGCTATCCCAGCGCGATCTACCAGGCCACCGCGAAGAATGCCGAAACCGCGAAGCTGGAAAGTCCTGATGCCCTGAAAGACGCGCGTCTGGGGTTTCCGTTCCCGCAGCCGAGCAGCGGCGTCGAGATCATGTGGAATCACCGCACGCGCTACCGCGGCGACACCGTCAATCTCGAAAACGAGCAGGCGGTGGTGCAGAAAAGCGGTTCGTTCTCCAGCGAGCACACGCAGGTGTTCCGGGTGAATTTCCGCTACGCCAACATTCGTGACACGGCCGACCCCGAAACCGAGAACTACGTGGCCCTGGGCATCACCCACATTGCGCCCCCGGGCCGCATGCCCGATGTGGTGGCGCTGTTCCACGAAACGCTGGACTCGGAGCGCCAGCCGCGCAATATCTGGGTACTGCTGGCCGCTGCGGGGCGCATGTTCAGGGTGCCACCGCTGGGATACGACCAGCCCTTCCCCGGCTCTGACGGGTTGGAGTTCATCGACATGGTCGACATGTACAACGGCGCGTTCGACCGTTACGTGTGGAAGCTGGAAGGCAAGCGCGAAATGTACATTCCCTACAACGCCTACCGGCTCAATCTGCCGCCGTTGAAGAACGAAGACCTGTTGCAGCCGCTGGCCTTCGACCCCGAGCACACGCGTTACGAGCTGCATCGGGTGTGGGTGATCGAAGCCACCGAGCGCGGCGGCGAGCGTCACAGTTTCGGCAAGCGCGTGTTCTATGTCGATGAAGACTCATGGACGGTGGTGATGGTCGAAAACCACGATCGCAAGGGCAACCTCTGGCGCTTCCAGGAGGGCCATCTGGTGGCCGAGTACGACGTCCAAGCCGCCTGGACGCGGCCGGTGATCACCTACGACCTGAAGGACGGACGCTACTTCGCCAACCGTCTGTTCGCCGAGTCTCCGCACATCGAGTACGGGCTCAAGTTCGGCACCAACGAATTCTTGCCGGCGGCGGTACGCCGCACGTACAGCCGCTGAGCTCAGACCTGCTCGGGCCGGGCGATGACGCGGTCGATCAGGGTCGCCAGACCGGGCAGGATGCGCGCCACTTCGGCCTCGGCATTGCCGCGAAAGCGCGCGTAGGTCTTGCGAACCAGGTCGGAACTGCCTTCGACGCGCTGGTCGGCCACGGCAATCAGGCGGGTGATGGTGGTGTCTGCATTGCCGAGCAGGGTGCGGCTGAAGGTTTCGGCGCTGCCGCCCTGTTGCAGGTGCTGTTCGAACAAGGGATTCAGCGCCTCGGCAAAGCCGGGCATCAGCTCGACGGACGCACGGCGCGCGGCGCCGGGTTTGGCCGCCTTGATCATCGCGTAGCCTGTACGGTATGCCATGCCGGTGAGGCCGCCACGCTCGGCAATGGCTTTTTCGAGCAGTTCGGCGCCGCCGGCAATCAAGGCTTCGCGCTGGGGCGAGGCCAGTAGAATCTCTGACAAGGAAGCCAAAAGGGAACTCCGTGGGCGATCAAGATGAGTCGGGATCAAGGGGCGCAAAATCTACCATGTCGGCATTGAAAACCAAGCCCTTCGAGCGGAATCTGGCCCTCACCAAGCTGGGCATCGGCACGGGTGGGCGGTTCGTCGCGCACAGCATGGCCAATGCGTTCCGCAGTGCCGAGGGCCGCAAGGCGGCGGACCAGACGTTCTATGTGGAGCGCGCCACCGAACTGGCCGATGCCCTGGGCCAGCTCAAGGGCAGCGTGATGAAGGCCGGCCAGATGCTGTCGCTGTACGGGCAGTATTTCTTGCCGCCGGAGGCCGTTGCCGTGTTGTCGGGCCTGCAGGACGACACGCCCTCGGTGCACTGGCGCGTGGTGGCCCCGGTGCTCGAACGCGCCATCGGTCGCCAGCGCATGGGCGAACTCGACATCGAAGAAGTGCCGCTGGCGGCCGCCTCGCTGGGGCAGGCGCACCGGGCGCGGCGCAAGCAGGACGGGTTGGAGCTGGTCATCAAGATTCAGTATCCGGGCGTGGCCGATGCCATCGAAAGCGACATCCGCAGCCTCTCGCGGCTGGTTGGCCTGTCGCGGCTGGCGCCCAAGGGCGTGGACCTGGACCCGGTGTTCAATGAAGTCCGCGAGATGCTGCACCGCGAGGTCGATTACGACAGCGAAGCCAACTTCACCAATGAATTCCAGAAGCGTCTTGCCGACGACAGCCGCTTCGTCGTGCCGCGGGTGTTGGGCGACTACAGCAACGACCGGGTGCTGACGACCACCTTCGAGTCGGGGGTGTCGGTGCGCCATCACGACATCCAGTCACTGGACCAGGCGCGCCGTGACCGGCTGGGCAAGCATTTTCTGGAACTGTTTCTGACCGAGTTCTTTGACTGGGGCATGGTCCAGTCGGACCCGCACTTCGGCAACTACCGCATACGGCCGCGCGATTCGGGCGAAGACCAGATCGTGCTGCTCGACTTTGGCGCCACCCGGCTGTTCGGCCGCAGCTTCATCGAGTCGTACAGCGACATCGTGATGGGCGCGCTGTCGCGCAATGCCGAGCAGATTCATCGCGGTGCGATCGCCATTGGCCTGATGGACGATCACTTTCCGCCGCAGGTGGTGAAGGCCTTCGCCGAACTGTGCATTCAAATCGTGGAGCCGTTTGAAGCGCCCGACAGCGGGCGCATTCCGCAGGCGCTTCTGACCCCCGACGGCCGGTATCGCTGGCATGCGTCGGACCTGCCGATGCGCGCCGGCCGGATCGCGTCGCGCAATGCCCTGTCGGTGCATTTCCGGGTGCCGCCGCGCGAGATCATCTTTCTGCACCGGCGACTGGCGGGGGTGTTCATCATGCTCTCGACCCTGCGCGCCGAACTGGCGGCGCGCGATCAGTTGCTGCCGGTGGTGGCCGAACTGTCTTGGGACAAGCGCTGACCGGCGGCACGCGGCACGCGGTTCATCGTCAATGAAAATCGCGTGACAGGTAGGGCAGTTCGCCCACCCAGCGGGAACGGTCATGCAGGCGCCGCGCCATCAGGTGCACGATGCCTTCCTGGCGCTGCAGCACGCCCTCGGCGATGACGAACTGCGCGGCCACCGCCGCTGCGCGCTGGGTGTCGACCAGCGCCGGGCGGACGATCAGATTGACGATGCCGGTTTCGTCTTCCAACGTGAGAAACATCACCCCTTTGGCCGAGCCCGGGCGCTGGCGGAACATCGCCAGCCCCGAGACGCGCACGCTGCGGCCATCGGCCACGGTGGCCAGTGCAGCGTTGGTGATCACCCCCAAGGGTTGCAGGCGCGGCCGCAGCAGGGCCACCGGATGGCGGCGCAGGCTCAGCCCGGTGCTCTGGTAGTCGGCCACGATGTCGGCGCCCTCGCTGGGCGCGAGCAGATCGGCGTGCCCGGCTTCGGGCGGCGGGGCGTCGAACAGGTCGGCCTGGATGCTGCCGCGCCGCTCCATCGCCGCCCAGCGCGCGGCATGGCGGTGGCCTGCCAGGCCCTGAAGCGCGTCGGCCTTGGCCAAGGCTTCGAGCGTCTTGGTGTCCAGCCCGGCGCGGCGGGCCAGGGTCGGCACGTCGCGATACGGGTTGATACGCGCGGCGACGACGCGCTCGGCGCCGGGCCTGCCCAGGCCGTCGACCAGGGCCAGCCCCAGCCGGATGCCGGGCTGGCCCTCGGCATCGGGGACCAGCACACAGTCCACCTGGCTGTGCTGCACGTCTACCGGGCTGACCTGCACGCCCATGCGCTGCGCCTCGCGCACCAGCATCGAGATCGGGTAGAAGCCCATCGGCAGGCTGTTGATCAGCCCGCAGAAAAACGCCGCCGGGTGATGGCATTTCAGCCACGATGAGAACCAGGTCAGCAGCGCGAAGCTGGCGGCGTGGGACTCGGGGAAGCCGTAAGCGCCGAAGCCGAGTATCTGCTGATAGATGCGCTCGGCAAAGGCGGGGTCGTAGCCGCGCGCGGCCATGCCGGCCATGAGTTTGTCGCGAAAATGCGCCAGCCCGCCCTTGCGCTTCCATGCCGCCATGGAGCGGCGCACCTGATCGGCCTCGCCGGGCGAGAAGCCGGCCGCCACCACGGCAATCTGCATCACCTGCTCCTGAAAGATGGGCACGCCGCTGGTGCGATCGAGCACGGCGCGCAGCTCGGGTTTGTCGGGCAGTTCGGGCACCGCCACGCCCTGCCGGGCCTTCAGGAAGGGATGCACCATGCCGCCCTGGATGGGACCGGGGCGGACGATCGCCACCTGGATGGTGAGGTCGTACAGCGTGCGCGGCTTGAGCCTCGGCAGCATGTTCATCTGCGCGCGGGACTCCACCTGGAACACGCCCAGCGACTCGCCGCGCTGGAGCATGGCGAAGGTGGCGTCACAGTGGCGGGGAATGTCGGCCAGCCCGCGGCGTCGTCCGTCCCAGCCGTGCAGGGCGTCGAAGCTGCGCCGAATGGCGGTGAGCATACCCAGCGCCAGTACATCGACCTTGAGCAGGCCCAGTGATTCGAGGTCGTCCTTGTCCCACTGGATGATGCTGCGATCGGGCATGGCGGCGTTTTCAACCGGCACCAGATCGGCCACCGAGTGCTCGGCGATGATGAAACCGCCGACGTGCTGCGAGAGGTGCCGGGGCAGGCCGATCAGATCAACCGCCAGGGTCAGCCATTGCCGCACGCGCGGGTCTTCGGGTGACACGCCAAGTTTGCTCAGGTGCAGGGGCCAGCGTTCCGGTGCATCCCACCAGGTATGGTTCCTGGCGAGTTGGTCAATGACGTCGCTGGGCATTTCCAGCACCTTGCCCACGTCGCGCAACGCCGAGCGCGGCCGCCAATGGATGACGGTGGCGGCCAGCGCCGCGCGGTGCCGCCCGTATTTGCGATAGATGTACTGAATCACTTCCTCGCGGCGCTGGTGCTCGAAGTCGACGTCGATGTCGGGCGGCTCGCCGCGCTCCTTCGACACGAAGCGCTCGAACAGCAGTTCGTTGAAATCGGGTGACACTTCGGTCACGCCCAGTGCGTAACAGACCACGGAGTTGGCGGCGCTGCCGCGGCCCTGGCAGAGAATGCCCAGCCGTCTGGCCTCGCGGACCAGGTCTTCGACGGTGAGAAAGAAGCTCTCGTATTCCATCTCGGCAATCAGGGCAAGCTCGCGCTCTACGGTGGCCCGCACCCTGGCGGGCGCCCCTGCGGGCCAGCGTTGTTCGAGGCCCGCCTCGGTCAACGCGCGCAGGTGGGTGGTGGGCGTTGACCCCGGTGGCACCAGCTCGGTCGGGTATTGGTAGCGCAGGCTGTCAAGACCAAAGGTGCAGCGTTCGGCAATCACCTGTGTCTGGCGCAGCCAGGCCTTTGGGTACAGCGCCTGCAGTTCTGACAGGGAACGCAGATGGCGCTCGTGGTTGGGAAACAGGGCGCGGCCGCACTGGCTGACCGGCTTGCCCAGCCGCAGGGCGGTGACTACGTCTTGCAGGGGGCCTCGCTCTCGGCAGTGGTAATGCACCTCGCCCACCGCCACCGGGTGCAGGCCGAACTGTCGCGCCAGCGCCCTGGCCTGGGTCAAGCGTTGATGGTCGTCGGCCTCACGATGACGCGCCAGGGCGAGGTGCACGTGGTCGAACCGCGCGCGCAGCCAGCCGGCGGTGTCGGGGTTCAGGTCGCGTCCCGGCGCCCACAACACCTGCAGGCCGGGCAGGGCCGGCAGGTCTGCCGCCGCAAGCCGATAGTGGCCTTTGGGCGTGTCGCGACGGGCGCGCGTGATCAGCTGGCTCAGCGTCTGGTAGCCCCGCAGATCTTCGACCAGCAGCACCAGGCGCGGGCCATCGGTGAGCTGAAGTTCACTGCCGACGATGAAGCGGAAGTTGGGGTGCTTTTTGGCTTCATCCCAGGCGCGCACCACGCCGGCCAGCGAGCACGCGTCGGTCAGTGCCAGGCCGCGATACTGCTGCGCGACGGCGGTGGCGGCCAGCTCATCCGGCGCGGAGGCGCCGCGCAAGAAGCTGAAGGATGAAAGGCAGTGAAGCTCGGTGTAATCCATCGGTGGGCCGCAGCGGGATCAGGGCCGGGGCTCAGGCCCCGACCCGGCGACTGCGAAAAATGAAAAAAGCCGCGCCCAAGATGCAAAGTCCCGCCCACAGATAATCCAGCTTGAGCGACTCTTTCATGTAGAAAAAAGCGAACGGCACGAACACGGTCAGGTTGATCTCGCGCATGCACAGGGCTCCGGGCGTGAAGGGGGATCAGGTGAGGCGCTGGTCAGCGGGGCACACATGCACTTCGACCGCCACGTGGACCAGCCCCAGTGAGTCGGGGATCAGCGCTTTGTAGTCGGCTGGCGACAGCGGGTCGTGGGCCACGGCGGCAATCTGCGCGGAATAAATCTCGGGCCCGATCGACCACACATGCAGGTCGGTGACCCGCGTGTCCCCATGCGCTTCAATGGCGTGTCGAACCTGCTGGCGCAGGGGCTCCGGGGCCTGTCGGTCCAGCAGCACGGCGCTGGTGGCGCCCAGCAGGCCGTACGACCAGCGCGCCACCAGCACGGCGCCGATGACGCCCACCACCGGGTCCATCCAGACCAGGCCAAAGTGCTTGGCCGCCAGCAGGGCGACGATGGCGAGCACCGAGGTCAGGGCATCGGCAATCACGTGCAGGTAGGCAGACTTCAGGTTGTGGTCGTGCGCGTGCGCGTGGTCATGACCGTCACCGTGATCGTGGTCCTTGAAGCCAAGAATGAACACGCTGACCCCATTCACCACCAGCCCCAGCACGGCCACGACAATGGCCTGGTCGAAAACGATGGCCACCGGATTCAACAGCCTCACCACGCTTTCGAAGGCCATGAACACCGCAAACAGCGCCAGCAGCAGTGCGCCGGTGAAGCCACCCAGCGCATTGACCTTGCCGGTGCCGAAGCTGAATTGATGGTTGCGGGCATTTTTTCGGGCGTAGACATAGGCAAACGCCGAAATGCCGAGGGCGGCGGTGTGCGAGGCCATGTGCAGGCCGTCGGCCAGCAGGGCCATGGAGCCGAAGCTGACGCCGGCAACCAGCTCGATGACCATCATCACGGCGGTGATGGCGATCACGATCAAGGTGCGCGACTCGCCCGGCCGTCGCCGGTCCTGCGCAAAGGTGTGGTCGTGCTGCCAGGGCTGGGTGTTATGACGGTGCATGTTGGAGGGTCAGGTGGTGTGCGTGGGGCGGCCTGCGCGGGCAGGCGCTGCGGGTGCGGAAACGGGCTTTCATTCTGGCGGATTCGGTCATTGCGGCGCGGTCTGTTTCATCCGGCCCAGCCTTCGATCCAGGCGCGGTTGCCCAGCGGGTCGCCGCTGACATCGCGGCGCACCCAGGCCTGGCGGCCGTTGATGTCGGCCCAGCCGTAGTCGGCGTCCAGCGGCGCAGGGGTCCACCAGCCGCCGGCAATGCGTTCGATGCCGGTTCGCGCAGGGCATTGCGCCAGAGGCTGCGGGCGGGGGTTCCACCACAACGGGCGCCGGGTGGTGGGCGCCGCCACGCCGCGGCTGCCGGGGGCGCCACGGTCTTGTGCAAAAGCGGGCCGGTGGTCATCCCGGACCACGGGCGTCCACACCGCCGCTTCGCCGAGGCGGGCACGCAGGCGCTCCAGCGTGGCGGTCCAGTCCTGGGCCTGGCGGCTGGCGACAAAGGCATCGATCTGGTCCGGGTGTGGGCGGGTACATTCGACGGCGATCAGACGCAGGGCGCGTACCGGCGCCGGCGGCGGGCGCTGCATCAATTGTTCGCGCAGCGGCGGCAGCAGGCGGTCACGGTGACGGGCCGGGCTGAGCAGCTGCAGTTCCAGCGGCGCGCCCTGCGCTGACGGCTGCGCGCCTTCGCCCGCCCATGCCAGTTCCAGCTCCAGCCGCAGCCTGAGCACGGCAAGGTCATGCGCGGCAAGAAACCCCAGCAACTCGCCCAGTAACCGCTGCAAGGGGAACAGCAGCGTTTCAACGTGGGCAATTTCTTCCAGCAGTTCCAGCCGCACGTTGAACTGGCTGGGCGGGGTGATGGCCTGAAACGGCTCGGGCGCGCGGCCATGAAGCTGGTCCAGCGCCCGCAGGCATCCGGCCCCCAGGCGGCGCAGCAAGCCTTCGCGCGGCAGCTGCCACAGCTGGCCCACGCGGTGAATGCCGATGCCCTGCAGCGGTTCGCGCCAGGCCTTGGGCCAGGGCAGGGCGGCAATCGGCAGGGTTGCCAGCCGCGCCGGAAGATCGGCGCTGTGCAGGCAGGGCGCGGTGTCGCCGACCTGGGCCAGCAGGGCGGCGGCGGCGCGTGCCGGGGCAATGCCGATACGGGCCTGCACGTCGGCCTCGATCAGCACGCTGCACAGTTGATCGCGCAGCGCCTCCAGACCGCCAAACAGGCGCTGGCTGGCGCCAATCTCGACCCAGACGCAGGCCTGCGGCACGGCATGGGGTTCGGCGATTTCCAGCCTCTCGGCGACCACCGGGCTGCCGATGCCATAGGCCATGGCGGCGCGGCTGGCCAGCAATGCCTGTTCGGCCTGCGGTTGCCGTGACAGGCCCAGGGCCTCGGGCGCGCGCAGGCGGGCCATGCTCACCGGCATGCCGGGGGTGATGGCACCGCAGGTGCTGACCGCCCACTGATGGGCGCCATGCCGGGCCATGACCCAGTGCCGCTGCGCGTCACCGCCCACGGCGTCCAGGGCCAGTTGCGGAAAGCTCAGGCAGAGCCACAGCATTTCAGGCGGCCAGCAGGCACCGTGCGTGTGGACGGCCGCCCCGCACCTTGAGTACCGCGGCGCCGTTGCCGTCCACCCGCAGCCTGAGCGCGGCGGTGGACGGCGCGCCGTGTGCGGCGGTATGGCGCATCCACAGGGCAAACGCCTGGGCGGTTTCGGCGGCCAGGGTCAGACGCCGGGTGTCGATTTCATTGAGCCTGACGACCCACAGACACACCGCCGCCGCGCCGGCCTGCAAGAGCTGGCAGGTGGTGTCGAGCGCCTGCGGTGCGGGCGCCTCGATGACGATGAGCTGTGACAGGTCTACGCCGGCCTGCGCCCAGCCCGGCGCGTAAGGCAGCAGCGGCGGGGCCACCAGGGCAACCGGACGGCCCTGCTGGGTCAGGCGTGCCAGCAGCGGCAACACCAGCCGCAGCTCGCCGCTGCCGGGAGCGGCGTGCACCACTTCACTGAGCGCGCCGCGCGGCCAGCCGCCACCGGGCAGCACGGCGTCGAGGGCGGCATGTCCGGTGGGCAGGGTGTGCACCGTGCGCGGCACGTGACCCCGCCACAGGCGGCCTTGATCGATCAATTGGGCGAGGGCGCTGCTCACAGGTTGCGGGCCATGTCCCCGGCGCGGATCAGGCCCACGGCGCGGCCCTCGATGACCAGTTCCTGGCGGTTGAGGTCGATGCGGATCGGCGCGTAGGCGCTGTTGGCGGGCAGCAGTTCGGCGATGGTCTCCCGCAGCCGCAGGCGCTTGACGGTGATTTCGTCATCCAGCCGGGCGACGACGATCTGGCCACTCTCGGCCACGGGCGTGCGGTGCACGGCCAGCAGGTCGCCATTGAAGATGCCGGCGTCGCGCATCGACTCGCCGTGTACGCGCAACAGGAAATGTGCGCGCGGGGAAAAGAAGCCCGGCTCCACCGGCACCCAGCGTTCGATACCGGCGTCGGACATGATCGGCTGGCCAGCGGCAACCCGGCCGACGATGGGCAGACCGGTGGGGGCGTCGGAGCGATCGGCCAGCACGCGAATGCCGCGCGCCGCGCCGGGCAGCAGTTCGATGGCGCCCTTGCGGGCCAGGGCTTTCAGGTGGTCGTCGGCGGCCGTGGGTGAACGAAAGCCGAAGCGCGCCATGATGTCGGCACGGGTCGGTGGGGCGCCGCGGTCACCCAGGTGTTCGTGGATGAAATCGAGAATGGCTTGCTGGCGGTCGGTCAGCGGAGCGATGGTCATGGCAGGTCCTGGTATCTGGCTAAACATACAGTCCCCCGATTGCCGGGAGCTGTCAATCCATACAGCGACAAGCGCTTGATTCAGGTCATGATTCGCCTTCGGCGCGTGCGCTCGTGATAATGCGCGCCCTTTTTCACAAGGCTTTTCCGAGGTTTGAATGATGTCGATCAGTCGCGATGTATTCGATACGGTCATGGTGCCGAACTACGCCCCTTCCGCCATCATTCCGGTGCGCGGTGAAGGCGCGCGCTGGTTTGACCAGAATGGTCGCGACTATCTCGATTTTGCCGCGGGCATTGCCGTCAATACGCTAGGACACGCGCATCCCGCACTGGTTGCAGCGATCACCGAGCAGGCGCAGAAGCTGTGGCACGTGTCCAACGTGCTGACCAATGAGCCGGCCTTGAAGCTGGCGCAGAAACTGGTGGCCAACACCTTTGCCGAGCGCGTGTTCTTCTGTAATTCCGGCGCCGAGGCCAATGAGGCGGCATTCAAGCTGGCGCGCCGCGTGGGCAACCTCAAAGACCCGGGCAAGAACCGCATCGTGGCGTGCATCAACGGCTTTCATGGCCGCACCCTGTTCACCGTGAGCGTTGGCGGGCAGCCCAAGTACGCGCAGAGCTTCGAGCCGCTGCCCGGCAATATCGAACACGTGCCGTTCAACGACGTGGCGGCGCTGGAAGCGGCCATGGGTCCGGACGTCTGCGCCTTCGTGGTCGAGCCGATCCAGGGTGAAAGCGGCGTCATGCCCGCTGCTCAGGCTTATCTGCAACGCGCCCGTGAACTGACCACCCGGCACGACGCCCTGCTGATTTTCGATGAAGTGCAGACCGGCAACGGCCGCACCGGGCATCTGTATGCCTATCAGCATTTCGGCGTGGTGCCCGACGTGCTCAGCACCGCCAAGGGCCTGGGCGGCGGCTTCCCGATTGGCGCCATGCTGACCACCGACGCGCTGGCGCAGACCCTGCAGCCCGGCACCCACGGCTCGACCTATGGCGGCAATCCGCTGGGCTGCGCCGTGGCCGGCGCGGTGCTCGACGAAGTGCTCAAGCCGGCACTGCAGGCCAACGTGCAGGCCCGTCACCGGCAGCTGGTCGCCGGCCTTGCCAGCCTGCAGCACGACTTCGGCCTCTGGACGTCGGTGCGTGGACTGGGCTTGCTGATCGGCGCGGTGCTGGCCCCGGGCCGGACCGCCGCCTCGCTGGTCGCCGCCGGCCTGGAGGCCGGGGTCTGGATGCTGCAGGCCGGCCCCGAGGTGCTGCGCTTTGCGCCGCCGCTGAACATCACCGAGGCCGAAATGGCAGAAGGTCTGGCCCGCCTGCGTGTGGCCTGCAAGGTCGTTCAGGGTTAGCCCGCGCGGCGGCAAAAGGCGGACCTTATCCGTCTGCGCCACCTGACGTCCGAACCGGCGAACAGGCCGAGAGCGCCTGTGCCTTTCTGGCAAAGCGCAAGCCTGATCAGTTCGTTTCGCTGAAGCGCAGCACGGCGTGGCAGCAGTCTTGCGTGGGCGGCGGCTGGCATGCCGAATCCGCGGGGGCGGCAGGACTTCGCCTGCTACCGCCCGGCGGTGGCTCTGACCAGGGTCTGCTCGTTCCAGCCGCCGCCGAGTGCCTTGTAAAGCGTCACCAGATTCTGCAGCCGCGCGAGCCGGGTGGAGAGGTAGGCCTGCTGCGCCGAATACAGAGAGCGCTGCGCATCAAGCACGGCGAAGTAGCTGTCGACGCCGGCGCTGAAGCGCATCTCGGCGAGCCGGTGGCTGTCCTGGGTCGCCTCGACCAGGGCCTGCTGGGCCGCGAGCTGCTCGTCCAGCGTGCCCCGCGCGACCAGCGCGTCGGCCACCTCGCGAAATGCGCTCTGTATTGCCTGCTCGTAGCGAGCGATGTCGATGTTCCTGAGGACCTCGGCGAGTTCGAGGTTGGCACGGTTGGCGCCCCCAGTGAAGATTGGCACCGTGATCGACGGCACGAAGCTCCAGGCGCTCGAGCCGCTGTCGAACAGCCCGTCCAACTCCGTGCTCATGGTGCCGTAGCTGCCGGTCAGCGTGATGCGTGGAAAGAAGGCGGCGCGTGCCGCGCCGATGTTGGCATTGGCGGCGATCAGGCGGTGTTCCGCGGCGCTCACGTCGGGACGCTGCGTCAACACCTCGGACGGCACGCCGGCCGGAAGCTCGGTCAGCAGTTGCTGTTCGTCCAAACTTTTCGGGGCGGGCAGATCGGCTGGCAGCGCCGGCACGCCCAGCAGCAGCAGCAGCGCGTTGCGGTCCTGCTGGACCAGGCGCCGGAACCGCGCGAGGTTGACACGCGCGGTCTCCAGCGTCGTCTGCGCCTGGCGCAGGTCTACGGCGCTGGCGGTCTCGGCCTCAAAGCTGCGCTGCGTCAGCTCGTAGGACGCCTGCTGACTGGTGAGGGTGTCGGCGGTCATCTCGAGCAGTGCCTGGTCGGTGCGTTCGCTGAGGTAGGCGCTGGCCACCTCGGCCACCAGCGCGATCTGCACGCTGCGCCGGGTCTCCTCGACACTCAGGTACTGCTGCAGCGCGGCGTGACTCAGGCTGCGAACGCGGCCGAACAGGTCGAGTTCATAGGCGGTGATGCCCAGGTTGGCGCTGTAGGTGTGAGTGGTGCTGGGCTGACCGGGAACCGTGAGCGCGTCCGGCAGGCCCTGCGCCGTTTCGGAAGCGCTGGCATCGACCCCAGGCAGCAACTCGGAGCGCTGGATCCGGTAGCGCGCGCGCGCCGCTTCGATGTTGAGCACGGCCACGCGCAGGTCGCGGTTGTTGTCCAGCGCGATCTCGATCAGTCTCTGCAGGCGCACGTCGGAAAAGAAGTCGCGCCAGCCTATGTCGGCGGTTGCGGTTGCGGTTGCGGTTGCGGCTGCGGTTTGCGGGTCAACCGGCGCCGGGGAGGGCTGTGGGAAAGCCGCGACGACCGGGGCATCGGGCCGTTCGTAGGGCGGCTCCAGCGCGCAGGCGGTCAGTGTGGCCACTGCGGCGATGGCACTGAGCATTCGGATCGGCTTCATTGTGAACGCTCCTCCACCTGTGTATCCGCGGGTGCCGGGCTGCCGTGCATCCGTACCTTGCCGCGCTCGACCAGCCGGCGGACCCAGACGAAGAACACCGGCACGAATAAGACCGCCAGCACGGTTCCGCCCAGCATGCCGCCGATGACGCCGGTACCGATGGCATTCTGGCCGCCCGAGCCGGCGCCGGTCGAGATGGCCAGCGGCAGCACGCCCAACATGAACGCAAGCGAGGTCATTAGGATCGGGCGCAGGCGCTGGCGCGCAGCTTCCACCGTTGCTTCGATCAGCCCCATGCCCTGCTCGTAATTGGCCTTGGCGAATTCGATGATGAGAATGGCGTTTTTCGCCGACAGGCCGACGGTGACCAGCAGACCCACCTGAAAGTAGACGTCGTTGTCGAGGCCGCGCATCAATGTCGCCAACACCGCACCGAGCACGCCCAGCGGCACGACCAACATCACCGACAGCGGGATCGACCAGCTTTCGTAGAGCGCCGCCAGGCACAGGAACACCACCAGGATCGAGATCGCGTACAAGGCCGGGGCCTGGCCGCCGGCCCGTCGCTCCTCGAAAGAAAGACCGGTCCACTCATGGCCGATGCCCGCCGGCAGCTTTGCGATCAGCGATTCGACTTCCTGCATTGCCGCGCCGGTGCTGTAGCCCTGCGCCGGCTCGCCAAGAATCTGCGCAGAAGGGATGCCGTTGTAACGCTCGAGCTTGGGTGAGCCGTAGACCCAGCGCCCGCTGGAAAACGCCGTGAACGGCACCATCTCTCCCGCCGAGTTGCGCACGTACCACTGCCCGAAGTCTTCGGGACTCATGCGTGACGGCGCATCGCCCTGAACGAAAACCCGCTTGACGCGACCGCGGTCGATGTACTGGTTGACGAACACGGATCCCCATGCGGCAGACAGCGTGTTGTTGATGTCGTTGACCGTCAGGCCGAAGGCGCTGGCCTTCTCCCAGTCGATATCGACCTTGTACTGAGGTTCGTCGGACAGGCCGTTGGGGCGGGTGGCGGCCAGCGCCGGGCTCTGCGCCGCCATGCCCAGCAGCTGGTTGCGGGCGTTCAGGAGTTTTTCGTGGCCGAGTCCACCCCTGTCCTGTAACACCACGTCGAAGCCGGTGGCGGTGCCCAATTCCATGATGGCCGGCGGGGCGACCGCGAAGACTTTTGCATCGCGATAGCCGGAGAAGTGCTCCGTGGTACGGCTGGCGAGCGCCTGTACGCGGTTGTGCGCGCCCGGGCGCTCTGCCCAGTCCTTGAGCCGGACGAAGGCCATGCCGGCATTCTGGCCGCGGCCGCTGAAGCTGAAGCCGCTGACCGTGAACACCGACTCGACGATCTCGCCCTCCTCGTTGAGCAGGTAGTCCCTCGCCTGCGCCAGCGCCGCCTCGGTGCGGCTGCTGACCGCTCCCGGCGGTGCGGTGACCAGGAGGAACATCAGGCCCTGGTCCTCATCGGGCAGAAACGCGGTCGGGATGCGCGTGTAAACCCAGCCCATCGCCACCACGATGGCGAGGTAAATCACCATGCCGCGACCAGCGCGCTGCACCATACGCTGCACGCCGGACTGGTAGCGGCGGTTGCTGGCATCGAAGCCACGGTTGAAGGCGCCGAAGAAGCCGCGCCGCGGCGCGTGACCGCCGTGCGCGGAGGGCTTCAGGACCGTCGAGCACAGGGCCGGTGTGAAGATTAGCGCGACCAGCACCGACAGCGCCATCGCCGAAATGATGGTGATCGAGAACTGGCGGTAGACCACGCCGGTCGAGCCGCCGAAGAAGGCCATCGGCAGGAACACCGCCGACAGCACCAGGCCGATGCCGATCAGCGCGCCGGTGATCTGCCGCATCGACTTGCGCGTCGCCTCTTTCGGCGACAGGCCTTCCTCGGCCATCACGCGTTCGACGTTCTCGACCACGACGATGGCGTCGTCCACCAGCAGGCCGATCGCCAGCACCGTGGCGAACATGGTCAGCGAATTGATCGTGAAGCCGGCCGCGGCGAGCACGGCGAAGGTGCCGAGCAGCACCACCGGAACCGCGATGGTGGGGATGAAGGTGGCGCGCAGGTTCTGCAGGAACAGGTACATCACCAGGAAGACCAGCACCACGGCCTCGAACAGCGTCTTGACCACTTCCTCGATCGACAGGCGCACGAACGGTGTGGTGTCGTAGGGGTAGACGACGTCCAGGCCCTGGGGGAAGTTCGGCCGTAGCTGCTCGATGGTCGCGCGCACGGCATCGGCGGTATCGAGGGCGTTGGCGCCGACCGCCAGGCGGATGGCGATGCCCGATGCCGGCTGGCCGTTGTACAGCGCATTAATCGACTCGGACTCGCCACCCAAGGCGACGCGTGCGACGTCGCGCAGGCGCACCTGCGCACCGTCGGCGCTGACGCGCAGCAGAATGTTTTCGAAGTCCTCGATGGTCTGCAGGCGCGTCGGGCCGATCACCGTGGCATTGAGCTGCTGGCCTTCGACCTGCGGCTTGCCGCCGATCTCGCCGGACGAGATCTGCACGTTCTGCGCACGGATCGCGGCGACGACATCCACCGGGGTGAGCGAATAGCTGTGCAGCCTCGCCGGATCCAGCCAAATGCGCATCGCGTAGGCCGAGCCGAACACCTGGTAGTCGCCCACGCCCGGCGTGCGGCTGAGCGGATCCTGCACCGTGGAGACGACGAAGTCCGAGATGTCGCTGCGGTTCATGCTGCCGTCGGTGGAGACGAAACCGACCACCATCAGGAAGTTGCGCGTCGCCTTGGCCACGCGCAGGCCCTGCAGCTGGACCTCCGTGGGCAGCTGCGGCGTGGCCAGCGAGAGCTTGTTCTGCACCTGCACCTGCGCGACGTCCGGATCGGTCCCCTGCTCGAAGGTCAGGGTGATCGCCAGGGTGCCGTCCTTGTTGCTCTCCGACGAGAAGTACAGCAGGTTGTCGAGCCCCGACATCTGTTGTTCGATGACCTGGGTCACCGTGTTCTGCACGGTTTCGGCCGAGGCGCCGGGATAGTTGCCGGTGATGGCGATCGATGGCGGCGCGATCGCCGGGTACTGCGCCACCGGCAGCGTGCGGATCGACAGGAGACCCAGCAGCATGATTACGATGGCGATCACCCAGGCGAAGATCGGGCGGTCGATGAAGAAGTTGATCATTTAGTGTGCTCCGCGGCAGCAGTCGATGCCGTCGCTGGCGCCGCGTCTGCCGCGCGCTCGATGGCTTTGACTTCCGCGTCCGCTGTGACCTTGAGCACGCCCTCGACAATCACGCGTTCTCCGGGCTCAAGCCCTTCCGTGACCAGCCATTGATCGCCGATGGTGCGCTCGGTCTTGAAGACGCGTGTCTCGACCTTGTTTTGGTCATTGACCACCATCGCGGTCGCCTCACCGCGCGGCGTGCGCGTCACCGCCTGCTGCGGCACCAGAATCGCGGACTCCACGACGGCTTCCTGGACGGTCTGGTGCACGAACATGCCGGGCAGCAACAACCGCTGCGGGTTCGGATAGACGGCGCGCAACGTCACCGAGCCGGTGTTGGGGTCGACCTCCACCTCGGAGAACTGCAGTTTGCCAGGATGTTCGTAAAGACCGACATCCTCCAGCCTGAGCCTGACCTCGGCCTGCTGCTCGCCGACGCTCTTGATCTGACCGCTGGCCAGCTCACGTTGCAGACGCAGCAGGGTCCTGCTGGGTTGCGTGGCGTCGACGTAGATTGGATCGAGCTGCTGGATCGTTGCCAGCGCGGTGGCTTGACGCGCCGTTACCAGTGCGCCCACGGTCACCGCGGAACGGCCGATGCGCCCCGAGATCGGCGCCAGCACTTTGGTATAGCGCAGATTGATGCGCGCGGTTTCGAGCTGGGCCTCGGCCCTGAGCTTGGCCGCGACCGCATCGTCATAGGTCTGCCGGCTGATCGCGTTGGCATCGATCAGGAGCTGGTAGCGCTCGGCCAGTCCGGCGGCGGCGGCGGCATCCGCCTTGGCGCTTTTGTAGGCGGCCTCGTAGAGCGCCGGGTCGATCTGGTAGAGCGGCTGGCCGGCCTTGACCTCGGCACCCTCGGTGAACAGGCGCTTGAGAATGATGCCATCCACCTGTGGCCGGACCTCGGCGATGTGGTAGGCCGTGGTGCGGCCCGGCAGTTCGGTGGTCAGCTGCACGGTCTGCGCCTTGAGCGTGACCACGGTGACCTCGGGTGGCGCCGCCGCCGGGGCGGGCGGCGCTTCACCGCCGCAGGCGGTCGCCAGCAGCGTGATTGCGACGGCCGCCAGGGTGCCGAGATTTCGGCAAGCCGCTGCGGTTGGGGCTTCGATCGGGGACATGGCCTTGGAATCCGTAGACATGACAAGTGGATTGGCCAAACCACCGGGGTCGTGCTCGGGGGCGTTTGCGGCACCTGGGGTGACGCATGCTCAGGAGACGGCAGTTAGGTGGTTTGATAGAATAAGCGTTCATTCTAAATGTGACGGCGCCTGAATGGAAGCCCGAACTTCGTATCAGGAGACCCGAGTCCATGAGTAACTTTGCAAAGCCGCAGCCGTCCGAACGCAGCGAGGAGCGGTGCCGCCAGATTCTCGATGCCGCGACTGAGTGTTTCCAGCGGCACGGCTTCCACAACGCCAGCATGGCGGTGATCTCGAAGACCGCCGGCATGAGCGTCGGCCACATCTATCACTACTTCGAGAACAAGGAGGCGATCATTCGCGCAATGGTCGAGATTCAGGCGCGGGAGCTGGTCAACAGGATGGACGAAATCCGCCGCCACCCGGACGTGCTTGTGGCGCTTGTTGAGCGGGTCGATGATGGGATGGCAAGGAATACGCTGCCCAGCAGTGCGGCGCTCAAGATCGAAGTGCTCGCCGAAGCGGCGCGCAACCCCGACATTCTCAATACCCTGTGGGCGTCCGATCGCGTGGCAATGGCGAAGCTCAAAGAGACTCTGATCGCCGCCTTTCCGCCGCTGGCCGCCGAGCCCGCGCATCTCGATGGTCGTGCCAACCTGATCACCGCGCTGTTCGACGGGCTCGCGATCCGCGCGCTGGTCAACCCCGAGTTCGACCGCGAGGGTCTGCTCGCTGCGCTGCGGCTGACCATTCAAACGCTGCTGCGCGAGAGTCCTGTCGGCCGGTCCGGCGCGACCTGAATCTGGCCCATCGCGGCAGTGTCGCCTCAGCGCGTGTGATGCTTGCTACTGCTGAGCCTTCCCAGAGGAGTGCCTGTTTTGCCCTCTGCCCGGAATGAAGCCGTCAACTGAGCCCAGGTGGTTGGCGTCAGCAGACCAAATGCATTTGCACCCCGTCCACGCTCTCCGAGACAACCCGATGTGCCCGTGACGAGGGTACCCGCTCGGGTCAGCCCGGCCGCTGGATCAGCACCTTCTGCCCGTCGACGTCGATCACCAGGCCGCGCGGGGCAATTTCCAGCAGGCGGTGGCCCCCTTCGAGGGTGCTGCCTTCACCGAACCGCTCACCGCGGATCAGGATGAAGCGGCGCGCCGGATCGTCGTTGTACACGTGCACGTCGATGGCGTAGTCGGGAATCCGGTCGCGCACCGCGGCGGGCAGGTCGCGGCGCGGCGTCACATCACGCGGCAGTGGGGGCGGTGCGGCGGCGGGCGGCGGGGTGCTGACGGGCACTTCGGCCAGCGGCGGCAGAAACGCGGAACTGGGCGTGGGCGTCACCGCCGCCTCGTCCGCCGTTGCCTCGGTCACCACCAGTGCGGGCACCGAGGCCACGGTGGCCGACGGTGGGGTGTCCACCGGTTGCAGGGCCGGCATGGCCAGTGCATCGAGCGAGTACAGGGTTTCGGGGGTTTCGGGGGTTTCGGCGGACTCGAAGCGATCCAGCGTTGCCGGCGGCGGCGCTGCGTCAAGGGTTGCCGGTGCCGTGCTGGGGGCGGGGGCCAAGGCTGCGGTGGGCATCGGCGTGGGGGCCGCGAGTTCGGAGGCGGCCTTGCCGACGTTCGGCGCCCGTTGCCAGACCACCAGCGCCAGCAGCAACACGGCAATCAAGATGCCCCAGAGCACGGCCAGCAGCGCGCGCTGGGAGCCGGCCGGTTTGGAGGGCTGGACGGCTGCAGCACGCGGTTCGGCACGCGGGGTGTCGGGCGGGGGCGGCTCGTCGAAAGGATTCAGCGGCTGGCCGCTGCGCCGTTCCCGGTCGGCCTTGCGCAAGGCATCAAGGAGCAGTGACATGGGCCGGGGGCTCCAGATTGGGCGTGGCGGGCAACCCTTGGGTGAGGACGATGAGGGTTTGCGAGCCCACCACGCCATCGACCTGTAATTGCTTCTCGGACTGGAAGCGGCGCACCCGGCGGGCCATGTCGGCATCGAAGCGGCTTGGCGCAGGGCGGGCATCTTCGCCCAGCAGGGTGGTGAGCCGCTCGTGCAGCCAGACCAGGTCTTCACCCTGGGTGCTGCTGTCGAGCCGGCGTGATTCGGTGGGCCGGGCGAACAGGGTCAGGAACGCACCGGGGGCCAGAATCTCCAGGGTCTCGCGGTCCACGGCAATGGGGCCCTCCGGGGTGAACAGGCCGGCCTCGGTGGCCGACAGCCACAGCACCAGCACGTGGCGGGTCTGATCAAGAATGCTCAGCTCGACGATGGCCGGGCGCCCCAGTTGGGTGAGCCGGGTGAAGCCGCCGGTGTCGCGGTGGCATTCATAGCCGGCGGGCTGAAGGTCCAGACACAGGGTGCTGGCCTTGGGCGGCGTCAGGGTGTCATCCCAGGTGGCGACCAGCGCGCGCAGCAGGGTGGGCAGGGGCAGCATGGCGCTGTCGAAGTCACTCAGGCCCGCAGCCTCGGGTTCAGGCAAGGGCGCCTCGGGCCCGGGGGTGATCACGGCCGGCGCGATCGGGAGCGCGCTGACCTCCACGGCAGCCCCTTCAGGCAGGGCAGGTTCGGGTGGTGGCGAGACAAACAATGCCGGCATGCAACTGCGCAGCAACAGGACCGAGGCCAGCAGCAGCGCGATGACCGGCAGGGCGCGTTCCAGCCACGGCAACCAGGCGCGGCGCGCCGCCGCTGCGCCGGGGCGGGCGGGGGGCGTTGTCTTGCAGTGCGGGTGTCCAAGCGCTTCTTCGGCTGCGCGGGATACCAGCTCGCTGTCGATCTGCAGCCGGTGCTCGGCGTAGGCGCCGATCAACGCGCGGTCGGCAATAACGTTGATCAGGCGTGGGGTGCCGCCACTTTCGTGGTGCAGAGTGGCCAGTGCCTCGGGGGTGAAAATGGGTCCGCGCGCGCCGGCCACCCGCAGGCGGTGGCGGACGTACTCGGCGGTCTCGTTGGCCGCCAGTGGGGTGAGGTGAAAGCGTGCGGTGATGCGCTGCGCGAGCTGGCGCAGATCGGGCCGTGCCAGCAGTTCGTTGAGCTCGGGCTGCCCCACCAGCATGATGCGCAGCAGCTTTTCCTTGTGCGTTTCGAGGTTGGTCAGCAGGCGCACCTGCTCCAGCAGGGCGGGATCGAGGTTCTGCGCCTCGTCGATGATCAGCACCGTGCGCTTGCCGGCCGCGTGGGTCTTGAGCAGATGCGTGTTCAGGGTGCCGATCAGGGCCCGCAGGCTGTCGTCGGCGCTGGCGGCAATGCCCAGCTCGTCGCAGACCGAGGCGAGAAATTCGCGCTCCGACAGGCGGGGGTGATGCACCATCGCCACGTCGACATCGGCAATGGGCTGTGCCAGCAAGGCGCGAATGACCGTGGTCTTGCCGGTGCCCACCTCACCCGTCAACTGGACGAACCCCCCATATTGGCCGGTGCCGTAGAGCAGGTGGCCGAGGGCTTCCTGGTGCTTGGGCGACAGGTACAGGTACGCCGGATCGGGCGTGATGCTGAAGGGCATCTCCTGTAGGCCAAAGTGCGAGAGGTACACGGGTGACGGGGGCTGTGCGGTTGCGGCGGAGCGGCAGTATAGGCCGCGTGGCCTTCAGCTTTTGGTCTGGCGGGTGGCGGCAGCGGCGCTGGGGTCGATGACCTGGCCCTCTTGGCGCGGCGGAATCAGGGGGGCCGCGGGCAGGGTGTTGTTGGCCAACAGGTCTTTGCCCGCGTACAGGTCGCCAAGGGTCTGCAGTTCCAGCCGCTCGGCATCGCGCCGCCGCATGTCATCGCTCACGGCTCTGGCGGTGTCGTCGGCCACGCCCAGGGCCCGCAGTGCGGCCTCACCGAACACGAACGCCGATTCGGCCGTTTCCCGCAACTGGAAATCGACCCCCTGCTTGATCAACTGCAGCGCATGTCCCCGGTCGTAGGCCCGGGCCAGAACCTTGACCAGCGGAAATTCCGACTTCAGCAGCTGAACGATGTGACTGGTGGTGCCGGCGGCGTCGGTGCAGACCAGAATGGCGTCGGCATGCCCGGCGCCTGAGGCGTGGAGAATGTCGAGGCGGGTGCCGTCGCCGTAGTAGATCTTGAAGCCGAAGCGGGCGGCATCGCGGATGCGATCGGGATTGGACTCGATGATCGACACCTGGATGCCATGCGCCAGCAAAGACTGACTGGCCACCTGGCCAAAGCGGCCAAAGCCGATGATCAGCACCTGACCGTGCAGCCCGTTGGCCGATTCCACCCCGTTCAGGTCGTGGGCGGCGGCGGGCGGCTTCAGGCGCGCGCCCATCAGCAGCACCAGCAGGGGCGTCAGCACCATCGACAGAATCACCGTGGCGGTGAGCAGAGCGTTGGTTTCGGCATTCAGAACGCCATTGCCGGCGGCGGCGGCGAACAACACAAAGGCGAACTCGCCGCCCTGGCCGAGCATCACCGCGCGGTACAGCCCTTCACGGTGCGGGGCGCGCAGCACCCTTGCGACGCCGTAGATCGTCAGCATCTTGATGCCGCTCAGGCCCACGACCCAGAGCGCCACCATGAGCCAGGCCTGCTGCACCACCCACAGGTTGAGCGACATGCCCACGGCCAGAAAGAACAGCCCCAGCAGAATGCCGCGAAACGGCTCGACATCGGCCTCCAGTTGATGGCGAAAGGTGGACTCGGACAACAGCACGCCCGCGAGGAATGCGCCCATGGCCATCGACAGGCCGCCCAGTTCCATCAGCAGCGCGGCGCCGAGGACGATCAGCAGGGCCGCCGCCGTCATCACCTCGCGCGCCTTGGCGGCGGCCAGTACGCGGAACAACGGATTGAGCAGCCAGCGGCCGATCACCACCAGCGCCACGATGGCGCCGAGGGCCAGGACGATTTCCTGGATGCGTCCAGCGGCGGTCGTCTGCGGACCGCCGGGCGCCAGAAACGCCACCAGTGCCAGCAGCGGCACGATGGCCAGGTCTTCGAGCAACAGGATGGACACCACGCGCTGGCCGTGCGGGGTGGCGGTTTCGCCGCGCTCCCCCAGCATCTGGAAAACGATGGCCGTTGACGACAGGGTGAAGCCCATGCCGCCCACGAAGGCCACCAGCGGCGGCAGGCCGAGCATGACGCCGGCGCCGGTCAGCAGCGTGCCACAGGTCGCCACCTGGGCGGCGCCGAGGCCAAAGATTTCACGGCGCAGTTTCCACAGCTTGGAAGGCTGCATCTCCAGGCCGATGACAAACAGAAACATCACCACGCCCAGTTCGGCGACGTGAAGAATGGCGTTGGGGTCGTTGAACAGCCGCAATCCGAACGGACCGATGACCACGCCGGCGACGATGTAGCCCAGCACCGAGCCCAGGCCCAGCTTGCGGAACAGCGGCACGGCCACCAGCGCCGCGCCCAGCAGCGAGACGGCCTGGGTCAGTTCGGGAATGTAGCCTTCGGCCGCCATGCGCGCCTCGTGGGTCAGTCGCTGCGCCGGGTACGGATGCGGGCGCCGGCCATCAGCGTCTTGGTGACCGGCGTTTTGCTGCAGATGTCGAGCAGGCGTTCCCACTGTTGCGGGCTGAGTTCGGCACTGCACCGCAGGTCGCGTTCAATGTGCGTGACGCCGTCGTCATCCTTCAGCAAGCGCAGGTCCATCTCGATGTGGCCAAGCTGCCAGCCCTTGCGTTCGGCGTACATGGTGAGGGTCATCACCGTGCAGGCGCCCAGGCCGGCCAGAATGTACTCATAGGGTGCCGGGCCGGCATTCCGGCCGCCGGCGGAAGTGGGCTCATCGGCCACCAGCGCATGGGAGCCGGCGGTGATCTCGTTGCGGTAGGGCGGGGCATCGGCGGCAGCGCGAACCGAGGTGGTGGCAATCGATTTCATGAGGTTCACCGTGACGTGAGCTGGATGCCGGAAAGATCGGGCGCGGTCAACCGGGGGGACGGGCTGCCGCTCACCGCTCCGAACCCCAGGCCGGCGTTCCAGTCGTCGGTGGCCTTTGCAATGTCGGCAGGATCGCGGCCGACAAAGTTCCACCACAGCAGCACCGTTTCATCGAAGGGCTCGCCGCCAATGAGCAGCAACTGGCAGGCGGCATCGGCCAGCACCGCCAGGGTGGCACGGCCAATGCCGAGGTACAGCAGCGTGCCGGGGGCCAGCGGTTCGCCCAGCACCGTGGCAGTGCCGCTCAGCACCAGCAGGCCGTGCTCAAAGTTGGGATTGAGCGGGATGGCGATCTCGGCCGCGTCGGTGCAGCGCAGGTCCAGACCCAGCAACGGGCTGTAGACCCGGGCCGGCGAGGTCTGCCCGTAGGCCGCGCCCGCGAGGACGGTGACCCGGAAGCCGCCATCCTCGACCACCGGCAGTTCGGGGTGATGATCGAACGCCGGTGCGCGGTGGCGTTCGGCATCGGGCAGGGCGATCCACAGTTGCGCGGCGTGCAGGTGGCCGGGATCGTCGTTGACCGCGTCCTCGGCGTGCGAGATGCCGCGCCCGGCGGTCATGATGTTGACCTGCCCGGGGCGGATCACCTGCGCATAACCGAGGCTGTCGCGGTGCATCATTTCGCCTTCGATCATCCAGGTGAAGGTCTGCAGTCCGATATGCGGGTGCGGCCCCACCGCTATGCCCTGACCACGCCCGTAGTCGCGCGGGCCAATGTGATCGAGAAAGCACCAGGCGCCGATCATGCGGCGCTGCGGGTTGGGCAGTGCGCGGCGAATCATCAGGCCGGTGCCGATTTGGCCGTCGCGGGTGGCGATCCGCTCGAGCACCGGTTGATCCGGCGTGGCAGGACAGTCGCGCGAGTCCGAAAGGTTCTGCGATGTGGGCTGGGTATTGCTCATGTCCGCTGCGGCTCCGATAAGGGATCGGTGCGGCAGTGTGCCATCAGTCCTGGGGCGTGTCGGCCAGATACTTTTCAACGTAGGCCACGCGGGTCTCCACCGGCGCCTTGGCATCGCCATCCCGCTCGATCTTGCGCAGGTAGGGCGCCAACCCGGTGCCGTTGGCGATCTGGATGGCAAGACCCGGCCGGGCGTTGAGTTCGAGAATCAGCGGCCCCTTGTCGGCGTCGAGCACCACGTCGACCCCGAGGTAGCCGAGGCCGGTCAGTTCGTAACAGCCGGCCGCCAGCCGCAGCAGCACGTCCCACTGCGGAATGGCGTGGCCGCCGATGGGATGGCCGGTGTCGGGGTGATGGTCAATCTTCAGGCTGTTGAACACGCCGTGATGCGTGACCCCGGTGGCGATGTTGATGCCGGCGCCGACCGCGCCCTGGTGCAGGTTGGCCTTGCCGTCCGACGTGCGGGTGGGCAGGCGCACCATGGCCATGACCGGGTAACCCTTGAAGACGATGGTGCGGATGTCGGGCACGCCCTGAAAGGTGATGTCTTTGAACAGCGGGTCGAAGCGCACCCGGTATTCGATCATGGCGTGGTCGGGCTGACCGCCGAGGCTGTACATGCCGCTGAGAATGTTGCCGACGTGGTGTTCCAGTGACGCCAGGGTGACCAGCTGGCCGCTGGCCTTGCGGAACAGCTTGCCCTGACGACCGTCGACCACCACGATGCCTTCGCCGCCCGAGCCGTGGGCGGGTTTGATGACGAAGTCCTGATACGGCGCCAGCAGGCTGGCCAGGCGCTGGGCGTCGTGGTTGGTCTCGACCACCGCGTAAAGCTCGGGGACGGCGATGCCGGCACTCACCGCCAGTTGCTTGGTGATCAGCTTGTTGTCGACCTTGGGGTAGTCGCTGCGCCGATTGAGTTTGGAAATGTAGTCGCCATTGCGTTGATTGAGGCCGACCACGCCCAATCGCTTCAGCTTGCCCGGTGGCGCGAAGAACATTTACTTGGCCAGGTCGCGGAAGCGGCGCAATTCGGTGAGGCGGTAGCCGGTGTAACGGCCCACCAGCAAGGTGATGCCCAGCACGATCAGCATCAGCTCGGGGAACACGAACACCAGATGCTCGACCTGCGGATGGAACATCAACAGGTAACAGGCGGCCGCGACGAGGAGGCTGCCAAAGCCTTGGCGAATGGCATCGCCAGCGCCCAGTTCTTCCCAGACGATCGACATGCGCTCGATGGTCATCGCCAGAATGACCATGGGGAACAGGGCGACCGACAGGCCGATTTCGAGGTTCATGCGGTGCGAGGCGATGGTCACCAGCGCCATCAGCAGGATCACCGTGATGACCACCGCCGCCAGCCGCGGAACCAGCAGCAGTTTCAGACGCTCCAGGTAAAAGCGGATGATCAATCCGAGCGCGACGATCAAAGTGAACAGAATCACGCCGCTGACCAGCTGCGTTTCGCGGAACGACAGTGCGATCAGCACCGGCATGAAGGTGCCAAAGGTCTGTAGACCAATGATGTTGCGCAACACCACGATCAGCAGCGCGCCGAGGGGCACCAGCAGCAGCACCCGGTAGAGGTTCTGGGTCTGCACGGGCAGGTCGAGCAGCGAGATGTTCGCCAGCGAGGCGTTTTCGGCGCGTGAGCGTGAGGCGGCGGTGCTCAGGGCGGGCTCGACGCTCTTGATCGCGGAGAACTGCACGGTTGCATTGCGCGAGCGGGTGACATCAAACAGCGGCTCTTCACCGACCCACCACAGCAGCACGTCGTCCGGCAGGCCGGGGGTGCCGGTGAGCGGGTCCAGGGTCAGCCAGCGCTCGCCGTTGTTGACCTGCAGCCAGGTGCGAGGCTGGATGTCGCGGGCGCCATCGACCAGGGGTAATCCGTAGACCGCGCGCGCCGGAATGCGCGCACTGGCCAGCATCTTCACGGCCAGCGCCGCCCGTTGCTGTGGCGAGGTGGCCTCGTTGACCAACAGCGTCACGTTCGGGCCGGGCGGTGTGGCGTTGATTTCTTTCACCAGTGCGGTGGCGAACGAGAAGATGTCGGCGCTGCGCGCCCGCACATCATCGAGCACGGCGAGCACGGCGGCGCCGAAGGGTTCTTCGTATTCGGGCACGTCGGCCAGCGCCGGAACCCCGATCGGTGGGCGCGGCTCGGAACTGCGGACCACGCGCGCACGGTAGTACAGCGCCTGGTTGCCCGAGGTGCGGCGGGTGGTCCACACCGCCTGCCGTGAGGCCTCGGCCGATTCCGTGGCCAGGCCGTAGCCACGCGAGATGAAATTTTCGTCCAGCACGGTATAGCCGGGCGGGTCGATGGGCACCTTCAAGGTCGCACGGGTGGCCCCCCCAATGGCCTCGAAGCCCAGCTTGGCCTCCACCAGCCAGGTGTCGATCGAGGCCTCAGGGGTGATGGGGTATCCCAGCACTTGCGACTTGTAACCGGCGATGCCGGTCGCGGTTGCAATCAACAGCGCCGCCAGTGCGGGAACGTGCCATTGCATCAGCCTTCATCGCCTTTCGAGGGTTTGCATTCGGGCTTGGTTTCGAAGCGGCTGCCGGAGTCCACGACGATATGTCCTTTCAAGAAATTGCGGCCGACCAGGACTTGGTAGTTGAAATTGGATCGGTCCGCGAGGGTGAATTGTGCCATCTGGTGCACATGGCCGACGCACATGCCCAGTTCCACCACTGGCCGCACGTGTGGCGTGCCGCCGTGGCGGCGGATGCGCACCGTGCGGACCACGGGGGCTTCGAAAGTCACCAGGTTGTCTTCGTCCTCGGGGTCGATCACGTCGAAGCGGATCCACTCCTTGCCATCTTTCTCGAAGCTTTCCTTGTTCAGCGCGTTCAGCGACGACGTGGTCGCGCCCGAGTCGAGCTTGGCGTTGAGTTCGATCGGCGGATTGTCGAAACGGACCTTTTCGATGTAACCCAGAATTTCCAGTTCGCCCGGCTTGCTCTTGGCGTAGGCCCCGATGGGCAGCGTCGGCAAGAGCGCAGCAAGGGCGAATGCGAGCCAGTTTTTCATTGGAGTGATTTTGATGTTGGGACTGGAGGCAAAGCATGTGCGGCCCCTCCCGCACCGTGCCTTAACCCTGATGCTCAATCGTCATTCTGTGCCTTGTATTCGCCTTCTAGGATGACAGGACGGCGCAGGTCCGGTCGAGCCTTGGCGATACCACTTTGCAGGCGGCCGGCCAGACGCTCGCGCAGACTGCCGCCGAGCACCAGCGTTGCGCCGATCACGTCCGAGAGGATGCCGGGCAAAAAGAACATCAAGCCCCCCACCAGCTTCATCAGGTCTGCCAGCGGCGACGCCGATGGCAGCTCACCCTGCGCGGCTGCCATCTGCACCCGCCTCAGCGCCTGTAATCCGGTCTGCTTGATGGTCCAGATGCCGAACAGGCCGGTCAGGAACATCCACGCAAACATCGGCGCGGCCCCAAAGCGGTTGATCAGCTCGACCAACAGCCAGATTTCGGTGGCGACGAAGATGAACAGCATCAGCAGCGGCATTACATGGCCTCGATGGTGTGGCGCTGGGCCGCCAGTTGTGCCAGATCGGCGTCCTGTCTGGCCAGCAGGTCACGCGCCTGTTGCTGCACGTGTTCGGGCGCCTTGCCGAAGTTGGGGTTGTTGACCCGCACCAGGGTTTTCTCGCGGTCGCCGCCGAGTTTGGCGATGGCCTTGTCGAGCCGCGCCAGTTCGGCCTCCTTGTCGATCAGGCCCGCCATGGGTACCAGCAGCTTCATCGTGCCGCACAGCGCCACGGCCGATTTGGGTGCGTCATCGCCCACCTGCTCGATCGACTCGACCCGAGCCAGAAAGCGGATCGAGCCGTCCAGCCGCTGCAGTCGCGCCTGGTCGGCAGATGTGGCGTTCTGGATGAGCAGCGGCAGCGGCTTGCCGGGCGACAGGTCCATCTCGCCGCGAATCTGGCGGATGCCCAGAATCAGGGTCTTGAGCCAGTCGATGTCGGCTTCGGCGGTGGTATCGATCTTGCGGTCATCGGCCACCGGATAGGGCTGATGCATGATGGTTTTGCCCTGGCGCCCGGCCAGGGGCGCAGTCACGGTCTGGTTGCGCCCCGCAAGCGGGGCTACACGCTGCCAGATGTCCTCGGTCAGGAACGGCATGATCGGGTGCAGCAGCCGCAGTGCGGTTTCCAGCACCCGTACCAGGGTGCGGCGGGTGCCCCGCTGCTCTTCCGCCGTGCCCTGCTGCAGGGCCGGCTTGGAGAGCTCCAGATACCAGTCGCAGTATTCGTTCCAGATGAACTGGTAAAGCGCGGTGGCCAGCAGGTCGAAGCGATAGGTCTTGAAGTGCTCGGCGGCGTCCCGTTCCAGGCGCTGAAGCTGGCTGATGATCCAGCGGTCGGCGGCCGAGAGGGTATAGGGCAGGGTGGTGTCGAGCCCCACGTCGGCGTTCTCGCTGTTCATCAGCACGAAGCGCGCGGCGTTCCAGATCTTGTTGCAGAAGTTGCGATAGCCCTCGGCGCGGCCGGCGTCGAAGCGGATGTCACGGCCCTGCGTGGCCAGCGCCGAAAAGGTGAACCGCAGTGCGTCCACACCCACGGCGGCGATGCCGTCGGGGTAGTCCTTGCGGGTTTTCTTCTCGATCTTCGCCGCCATGCCGGGCTGCATCAGCCCGGTGGTGCGCTTGGCCACCAGATCGTCCAGCGCAATGCCGTCGACCACGTCCAGCGGGTCCAGCACGTTGCCCTTGGACTTGGACATCTTGTTGCCTTCGGGGTCGCGCACCAGGCCGGTGATGTACACCTCGCGGAACGGCACGTCCTGCTGGAAGTACTGCCCCATCATCACCATGCGGGCGACCCAGAAGAAGATGATGTCGAAGCCGGTGACCAGCACGCTGCCGGGGTAGTACTTGGCCAGCTCCGGTGTTTTCTCGGGCCAGCCCAGGGTGGCGAAGGGCCAGATGTCGGACGAGAACCAGGTGTCGAAAACGTCTTCGTCCTGGGTCAGCGGGGCATCGCCCAGCCCGTGCCGGGCACGCACGTCGGCCTCACTGCGCCCCACGTAGACATGACCTGCATCGTCGTACCACGCGGGAATGCGATGGCCCCACCAGAGCTGGCGGCTGATGCACCAGTCCTGGATGTTGTTGAGCCAGTGGTTGTAGGTGGTTTTCCAGTTGTCGGGCACGAACTGAATGCGGCCCGAGGCCACGGCGTCGAGCGCGGGTTGGGTGATCTTGGTCCAGCCGCCGTCGGGCGTCTTGCGGGTCAGATCCACGAACCATTGGTCGGTGAGATAGGGCTCCAGCACGGCGCCGCTGCGGTCGCCGCGCGGCACTTTCAGGCCGTGGTCTTCGATCTTGTCGAGCAGGCCCAGCGCGTCGATGTCGGCGACGATCTGCTTGCGGGCGTCGAAGCGGTCGAGGCCGCGATACGCCGCCGGCACGTCATCGGTGATCTGGGCTGTGCGGGTCAGCACGTTGATCATCGGCAGCCCGTGCCGCAGGCCAATCTGGTAGTCGTTGAAATCGTGCGCGGGCGTGATCTTCACGCAGCCGGAGCCGAATTCGGGATCGACGTAATCGTCACCGATGATGGGGATGTCACGGTCCACCAGCGGCAGGCGAATGGTTTTGCCGATCAGGTGCTTGAAGCGTTCGTCTTCGGGATGCACCGCCACGGCGGTGTCGCCGAGCATGGTTTCCGGGCGGGTGGTGGCCACCACGAGATGGCCGCTGCCATCGGCCAGTGGGTAGCGGAAATGCCAGAGATGGCCTTTCTCGTCTTCCTGCACCACCTCCAGATCGGAGATGGCGGTCTGCAGCACCGGGTCCCAGTTGACCAGGCGTTTGCCGCGGTAGATCAGCCCGTCTTCATGCAGCTTGACGAAATGCTCGATGACCGCGGTGTTGTAGCCGGGGTCCATGGTGAAGGCCTCGCGCGACCAGTCCACGCTCGAGCCCATGCGGCGAATCTGCTCGCTGATGGTGCCGGCGGAGTAGCGCTTCCAGTCCCAGACCTTTTCAAGGAACTTCTCGCGGCCCAGTTCGGCACGACCCGCGTCGCCCGCCTGCTTGAGGTTGCGCTCCACCACCATCTGCGTGGCGATGCCGGCGTGATCGGTCCCCGGCTGCCACAGCGTGTCCTTGCCGCTCATCCGCGCGTGGCGGACCAGCGCATCCATGATGGTGTGCTGGAAGGCGTGGCCCATGTGCAGGGTGCCGGTCACGTTCGGCGGCGGAATCATGATGCTGTACGGCGCACCATCGCCGGGGGTGTGCTGGCCGGCGGCGAAGCAGCCGTCAGCCTCCCAAGTCTGGCGCCAACGGGCTTCTACAGCGGCGGGTTCAAACGTCTTTTCCATGAGGACCGGTCGTTGGGCGCGAACCTGCAGGCCCGCGCAACCTGAAAATGAAGGCCGCGAAGTTTACGCGCTGCGCCGGGGCGCAAAACAGGCCCCCAGTCCAGCAGGCACATTTATCCATGTCGTGCCGGCGCGCACCACGGGCCCATGACCGCTCGCCCTGGGCCACAAGACCGATCCTACGGCCAGAAGATCCACGCCAGAAGGGCGGCCAGCAGCAGGTACTTGAGGGTGTAGTACAGACGGCGGTTGTAGGCCTTCAGGCGCTTGCCGCCGATGCGCAGCGCGTAGACATACTTGAAGCCATGGTTGAGTGCCCCCAAGGGCTCGCCGGGACGGTTGCGCGAGGCCGAACCTGCCGCCAGCGTGCGTCCCACCAGCCAACTGAGGGCGCGGGCCAGGGGATTGTTGAGCGGCCGTTCGACGTCGCAGAACAGAATGATGCGGTCTTGCCCGCTTTGATTCTCGGCGGTGTGGATATAGGTTTCATCGAACAGCAGGTCTTCGCCATCACGCCAGCTGCGCGTCTGGTCGTCGACGAGGATGCGACAGGCGTCGGAGTTGGGCGTGATCAGCCCGAGGTGGTAGCGCAGCGAGCCCGCCCAAGGGTCGCGGTGCAGGGGGAGCCGGGCGCCGACCGGCAACAGGGTGAACATTGCCGCCTTGATCCTCGGCGCCTGTTCTAGCAGTGCGCTGGTGTGCGGGCACAGCTCGCGGGCGGACGGGAGAAAATTTCCGTACCAGTGAAAATAGAACCGGCCCCAGCCTTTCTTGAAGAAAGAATTGAAGCCCAGATCGTTGAGGCCGTCGGACTGGCCGATGGCGCCCACGCCATACAACGCTGCCGCCTCGTCCCGAATCACCTGCCAGTTGTCGCGCAGCAGGGTCAATTCGGGAAAGTCGCGCGGGTCCAGCATGGGCGTGCGTGGCACGCTGGATGACAGGTAGACCAGCGCATTGAGCGGCGCCAGAAAGGTGGAATGATCCATCAGTTGGCGTGGCAGGCGATGCCGAACCCGGCCTCTGAAATGCACATAGGTGATGCTCAGCAGGCCGTAAAAAGCGAGCAGCCATTGCGGCGTCAGCAGGGTAGTTGCCCAGGGGGCCAGTGTCGGGCTCATGAGCATTGCCCGCCGGTAGCGGGCAGGTGGCGTGCGGCAGTGGCGGCGTGCAAGGCCTGGCTCCTCCGGTGTGGGCCGTTGTCATCGGCTCGAATCATTGAGTCCGAAAAATAACCGAGTCCGTTTGCCGCGGGAAGGCGTTTCCTCCCGCCCCGACGTTGCCCGTAATCGTCCTCCGCACTCACCCTGCGCGCAGCAGCGCCAGGTAGCCTGGGTCAGCGCTGATGGTGTTGTGCCGGGTGCCGGGAATGACGTGCAGGGTGGCGATGCCGGGGCTGAAGTGACGCAGCAGCGCATCGGTATGCAGCCGCGGAATGACGTCATCGTGCTCGGCCGCGAGGATGCGGGTGGGGGCCGTGATCTGCGGTGCGTAGCGCCACGATTCGTATTTGTCCAGCAGCAGCCAGTGCACCGGAAACATGGGCAATCGCCCGGCGGCCACGTTGGCGATGCTGTCGTAGGGGGTGATCAGCAGCAGCCGGCTCACGGGCCGCTGGCTGGCCAGGTAGGTGGCGATGCCGCTGCCCAGACTGCGGCCGATCACGGTGATCTGCGAATGCCGCGCCATGACCTGTTCATGCAGCGCGAGGGCGTCGGCGAACAGGTGGGCTTGCGAGGGGCTGCCGGTGCTGCCGCCGTAGCCACGGTAATGCATCAGGTAGAGCGCGTGGTCGGGAAAGGCGCGCGCAAAGCCTTTAAGGCTGGCCGACACGTCTTCGGCATTGCCGCCGAAGTAGATCAGCGCCTTGCGGCCGCGATGCGCGCGATGGCTGACCGCGACCTCGGCCCCCGCCACCGACAGGGTGATGGCGCTGTTGGCGTGCGCCACCGATGCGGCGCGCGGGATGTAGATGAACGATGACTGGGTCACGAACAGCAGCGCACACAGGCCCAGGTAGATCAGGCCGCTCAACATCACCAGGCTGACGGCGGCGCGTTTCACCTGAGGTCAGCGTGGTGTTGAAGAAGGTGCATGGCGTGTCCTTTCGTTATGAACCGTTATGAACGGTGTCGTTCGGGCAAGTTCACCCTGAGTGTGACGCGGTCTAATCCAGCGGCGTCACGCGCACCCGGGCCACGCCACTGTCGATCATGTCGAGCTTTTCGGCGGCGCGGTGCGACAGATCGATGATGCGGCCTTTCACGAAAGGGCCTCGGTCGTTGATGCGCACCGTCACCTCGCGGCCGTTCTGCAGGTGCTGCACGCGCACCCGGGTGCCAAAGGGCAGCGTGCGGTGGGCGGCGCTCATGCCGTGTCGGTCGAACAGTTCGCCGCTGGCGGTTTTGCGGCCGTGGTGACGGTCGCTGTAATAGCTGGCAATCCCGACTTCGCTGGCGCCCGCGCCGGGCCGCAGTGAGCGGCTGGCGCAACCACTCGCAAGCACGGCCAGCGTGAGCGCCGGCAGCAGCCACCACAGGCGGTGCCGCGGCCAAGGGCGCGCGGGCGGCCATACGGACGGGGAGAGGTGCGGGGTCCAGACGGTCATGTCGCTAAGGTAGCGGAGCTTGGCCGATCAGCGTTGATTCACGTGGTGCAGGTACTGTGATGTCGGTCACCCGTCCGGTGGCTGAAACCAAGTCTATAAGGAGCGCACCCATGGGCATTCTTTCCTGGATCGTGTTGGGGTTGATTGCGGGGCTGCTGGCCAAATTGCTGCTGCCCGGTCGTGACCCTGGCGGATTCATCATCACGATTCTGCTGGGCATTGGCGGCGCCTTCGTCGGCGGCTGGGTCGGAACGCAGCTCGGCATTGCCAGTTTCACCGGCTTTACCGTGCAGGGCGTGCTGGTCGCCACCGCCGGCGCAGTATTGCTGCTGGTCTTGTACCGGCTGTTGCGCAAAGCCTGAGCCAAGGCGTGACGACCCCGAACCGGGCGTTGGCCGTGCCAGCGCCCGGTTTTTTTGTGCGCGGTGACGGGCGGTGGCCCAGCGCCGGCCGAGTGCCGGGGCGGCAGGCTCAAAGCTCGTGGGTTTGCAGCGGGAAGCCTTTGTCCCGATAGGCCTTGAAGCGGACTCTTGAGGCGGCGCGCTGGGCGGCGTCGCCCGAGACCAGCTCCAGCACGCGCTCGAACCGGCCAAACCAGGCCGGAATGTCGGTGCCCAGGTTGACCAGCACGTCGAGGTGGGTGTCGGGCGGCTCGGCCTCGCCCATCAGCACGGCGGGCTGCGGTGCGGCGATGGCCTGGCCGCTCCAGGTTTCGTGGGCAATAAAACTGCCCTGGCGGGTGCTCCACAGCGCGCCATCGAGCGCCACCTGCTGGTCGGGCGGCGCGCGCACGTAGACCTTCTGGCCTTGCGCGGCCGCCTTGTCGCAGAGCTTGCAGACCGTGGCCACCGGATCGGCCACCGCGGCGCCGAGCACGTAAAAATCAACCCGCGTCATTTGGCGGCCTGATCCACCAGAAACTGCGTCACCATCGCCACCGGGCGGCCGGTGGCCTTTTTGCCGACCCAAGACGAGGCCGCAATGTCCAGGTGCGCCCAGCGCATGTTCTTGGCGAAGCGCTGCAGGAACATGGCGGCCACGATGGCGCCGGCCTCACCCGCGCCGCGGGTGGCGATGTTGGGAATGTCGGCGAAGTCGCTGAACAGCTGATCGTCGTATTCCTCCCACAGCGGCAGGCGCCAGGCGCGGTCGGCCGTGTCGGTGCCGGCCTTGAGCAGCGCCTCGGCCAGCGGGTCGTCGTTGCTGAACAGGCCGCTTGCCGGATGCCCCAGCGCGACCACGCACGCCCCGGTGAGGGTTGCGAAGTCGATGCACATCTCGGGCGCGTGGAATTTTTCGGCGTAGGTCAGCGCGTCACACAGAATCAGGCGGCCTTCGGCGTCGGTGTTGAGCACTTCGATGGTGATGCCGGCCATGGAGGTGACGATGTCGCCGGGCTTGTTGGCGGCGCCGTCCGGCAGGTTTTCGGAGGCAGGCACCAGTCCGACGAGGTTGATCGGCAGCTTGAGCAGCGCCGCCGCCTTGATTGCCCCGAACACGGTGGCACCGCCGCACATGTCGAACTTCATCTCGTCCATCTTGCCGGCGGGCTTGATGGAAATGCCGCCGGCATCGAAGGTCAGGCCCTTGCCGACCAGCGCGATGGGCTTGGCGTCGTCCGGCCCGTTGCGGTATTCCATGATGATGAACTTGGGGGGCTGGCGTGAGCCTTTGGCCACCGACAGCAGCGCGCCCATGCCCAGCGCCTCCATGTCGGACTGTTCGAGAATGCGGGTGGCGATGGGCAGTTCGGCCGCCAGTTGCTCGGCGGTTTCGGCCAGATAGGTGGGCGTGCAGAGGTTGCCGGGCAGGTTGGCCAGATCCTTGGCCAGCTTGATGCCCGCGGCGGTGGCCTTGCCCTGGGCAATGCCCCGTTCGATGGCCGCGGCCTCTGCGGCCGCCCCGGTCAGGATCAGGCTGCTGAGCTTCGGGGGCGTGATCTTGGCCTGCGCGGCCTCGCCCTTGCACTGGTCCATGCGATAGAGCGCGTCCTCGCCAAAGCGCACCACGCGCTCAGCCAGAGGTTGGGCGGCCAGCGCGCCCGGCAGGTGGGCGAGGTCCAGTTGCGCACTGGCGGCCGTGGTGCCCTTCAGGCCGCTGTAGACGGCGCCGATGATTTTCTTCAGCGCTTTGTCAGAAGCCTCATTCTTGCCCGTGCCGACCAGCAGCACGCGCGGCGCCGGCGCCTCGCCATCGGCACCGAGCAGCAGCAGTTGCGTGGTCCCCAGCTTGCCGGTGAAGTCGCCGTCCTTGCGCGCGCGCTCCACCTGATTGCGCACGGCGGGCGGCAGCGCGGCGATCACCCGCAGTGCCGCATCGCCCTCGGGCAAAGGGAGCACCAGGCAGTCGGTTCGGGGGGCATCAGCGGCGGTGGAATAGCGGAAGTCCATGGGGTGCAAGGTCCTGAATGTGGGTGTGCGGCCGGGCGAGCGGGCAGCAGGGAAGCAGCTATGAGGCAGTGTAAGCAGTCGCTTCAAGACGCGCTGATCGCGGTGTCGGCCGACAAACATCGCGCGCATCACACCGGATTCAGTCCCGGCACGGGCATAATTTGGCGATGACCCGTGCGCGCCTGTTCGAACGCTACCTGCTGCGTGAAGTGACCCAGAGCTGGCTCGCGGTGACCGTCGTGTTGCTGGCGATCATGCTGGCGACGCGTTTCGCACGCTTTCTCGGCGATGCCGCCAGCGGACAGTTGCCCAAGGAGTTGCTGTTTCAGGTGGCGGGGCTGTCGAGCATGCAGTACCTGATCGTGCTTACCCCCATTTCGCTGCTGCTGGCCGTGATGATGGCGCTGGGGCGCCTTTACCGTGACCAGGAGATCACCGCCTTGTTGGCCTGCGGCGTTCCGCTGACCACGCTGTATCGGCCGGTGATGCTGCTGGCAGCCGGCATCTGCGTGCTGACGGCGGTGATGTCGTTCGAGCTTGGCCCCTGGGCGGGGCGGACGGCCGATCGTCTGGTGGCCGATGCCGCGCGCAACAATCGCTACAACCCGTTCGAGGCCGGGCGCTTCACCGATGTCGGCGCGGTGAACGCCACGCTTTATACCGGCCAGGTCAGCAGTGACGGCAGCGAGATCCGCAATTTCTTCGCGGTGCAGCGGCTCGCCGACGGCAGGGTGGCCGTGGTGGTCTCTGACGGCGGCGGCAGTGCCGCCGATCCGGCGACCGGCGCGCGCATCGTCACCCTGGAAAGCGGCCATCGCTATGAGGGGCGGCAGGGCGAGTCGGCCTTCGATGTCATCGGCTTTGACAGCATCACCGTGCGGATTCCGCCACCGGCGTTCGCCGAGCTCAGCAACAAGCGGAAGCTGGCCCCCAGCGCCGAGCTGAGACAGTCCGAAGCGTTGCCCGACCGCGCCGAGTGGGCATTCCGCATCGCCGTGCCGATTTCGGTGCTGATCTTGGCGCTGCTGGCGGTGCCGCTGTCGCACGTGCGGCCGCGCAGCGGTCGTTATGGCCGCATGGTGATCGGCGTGGTGCTGTATCTGGTGTACAGCCAGACCATCACCCTGGCCCAGGTGTGGATTGCCAACGGCACCCTGCCGCCGATGCTGGGCATCTGGTGGGTGCACGCCATCTTCGCGGCCCTGGCCCTGGCGCTGATCGCCAAGCAGGCGGGGTGGCGCACGTGAGGCGCTATGACCGGTACATCGCACGTCACGTGATGACCATGAGCGGCCTGGTGGCGCTGGTGCTGATCGCCCTCTTCAGCTTCATCAGTTTCATCGGCGATGTCGATGACGCCGGGCAGGGCAGCTTCGGCCTGTTGAAGCTCGGCGCCTTCACGGTGTTGATGATGCCCACGGCGCTGTACACCCTGCTGCCGGTGATTGCGCTGCTCGGCACCATGGCCGGGATGGGGGTGCTGTCATCGCAGAGCGAACTGACTGCGTTGCGGGCGTCCGGCATCTCGACGTTCCGGCTGGCCGGGTCGGCGTTGATGGCGGGGGTGATTACCGCAACAATGGCCGTTGCCCTGGGCGACTTCGTGGCGCCGTGGACCGCCGATCGCGCCGAGCGCCTCAAGGCCAGTGCCCGGCTGGGCGGCGGCGGGGCAGCGGTCGAGGTTCAGCGGCCTGCCTGGTTGCGGGTGGGCAATGACGTGGTGCACGCGCTCAATATCCAGTCCCCGGAGGTGATGGGGCCGGTCGAACTGTTCGAGCTGGACGGCGCTGGTGCGCTGCTGGCGTGGTCCCAAATAGATGAAATGCGCTACGACGCCAGCCGCCAGCGCTGGCAATTGTCCGGCGTGAGCCGCACCGAGTTTGCGGATGAGCGGGTGCGCTCAAACACCGAGGCGGCGGCCGAGTGGGGCGGCGATCTGTCGCCCGAGGTCTTGCAGCTCTTGCTGCTGGAGGCCGACAGCACGTCGATCCGCGGCCTGATGCGACTGGTGGACTATCTCGATGCCAACGCGCTCGACACGGTGCGCGCCGAGCGTTCGCTGTGGCGCAAGCTGATGGTGCCGTTCACGGTGCTGGCGATGACGTTTTTCGCGGTGCCCTTCGTGTTTGGCTCGATGCGGGACAGCGGCATGGGGCAGCGACTGTTTCTCGGTGTGCTGATCGGCGTGGCCTTTTTCGTCATCAACGAGGTGTCGCTCAGTATCGGCCAGCTGTTTGGCTGGCCGGCCATTGTCGGCGCCGGGCTGCCCAGTCTGGCGCTGGTGGTGGCCGGTTTCTGGAAGCTGCGACGCGCGCGTTGACGCCGGCCGGCTACGCGGCTTCGTCTTCCATCACCCTGACCACGCGGGTCCCGGCGATCACGTCGTGCAGGGCGCGACGATCTGCCGAACTGAAGCTCCAGACAACGCCCAGCGGGATCCAGGTGATGCCAGCGGTGAACCGCAGCATCGCGGTCGGCCAGTTGATCAGGGTGCCGGCGGGGGTTTCCACCCGCAGTTTCCAGGCGCGGCCCCCCAGGGTCTGGCCGCCGTGGGTCCAGCTCCAGCCGAAGAAGGCGAAGGCGACCAGAATCAGCAATGCCCGCAGCAGATCGGGCGGGCGCGGCAGGCCGGCGGCGTCGGTGACGACCACGGTCAGCAGGGTGGTCGACATCCACAGCGCCAACAGCAGCAGGCCGTCGTAGAGCGTTGCGGCCAGACGTCGACGCAGCGAGGCGGGAACAGGGACCTTGCTCATGCGCGTGCCAGCCTAAGGGCAATGATCTCGATCACCTCGGGGGCGAGGCACAGCCCGAGGTGAGATGCGTTGACTTCGCGGTAGGTGACCTCGGGATGGTGCGGGTCGTGGCTGGCGCCCGGGTGGACCATGCCGTCATGCGGCGTGAAGACGCTGAGCAAAGGACAGGGCAGGGCGTGGCTGGATTCGAAGTCGTCCACCTTGCGGGCCATCGCGTCGAGGTCCATGCCCTTGCGCGCATACCAGGGCGCCGTGAAGGTGAATTTGGGGCCGCCGACCAGGGGGGTTCCAAGGGCGATGATGTCGTTCACCAGCCCCGGCTGCTGGCGCGCCACTTGACGGGCGATCACCCCGCCCAGGCTCCAGCCGATCAGCGTCACCGGTCGGTCGCGACGCGCGACGATGGCCTGCAGCTTGGGCATCAGGCGCTCGGCATCGCGCCCCAGTTGACCCCTGTTGATGCCCAGGCCCCAGCCGTACACGTGGTGACCGAGGCGCGACAGGCGGCCGCGCAGAATGCCGGTGGCCCAGTCTCCGGCACCGAAGCCGGGAATCACCATCACCGAGGCCTGGCCGCGCGGCAGGTCGCTGAGGCTGCGATCGGCGGCGTAGGCGGCGAGGTCCTTCAGCAGGCGCCATTCACGCAGCAGGTCAGACGGTTTCAGGGCTTCCGGCGTCATCATCGGAATCTCGGACATCAAGGGGGGTTCCTGGGCGGTGCGCATCGTCAAGAGATGCGGCGAAAAGGGGCGACCGATACTATAAGGCGACACGCGGTCGATTCCGGCCGTCGTGGTCAAATCAAGACCTCGAGGGTGTCACCATCACTTCTGCCTTAGAACCTCGGCGCATTCCGCGCGCCGATCATCCGGTTTCACGTTCGATGTTGTCGGCGGCGGCGCTGAGAACCCTTTACACCCTGCGCGATGCCGGGTTCGAGGCGTACCTGGTCGGCGGTGGGGTCCGCGACATCCTCGCCGGCATCACGCCGAAGGATTTCGACATTGCCACCAACGCGCATCCCGAACAGATCAAGCCGCTGTTCCGCAGTTGCCGGCTGATCGGACGCCGCTTCGTGATCTGCCACGTGCGTTTTGGCGGCGAAGTGATCGAGTTGACCACCTTCCGCGGCGCCATCAGCGACAGCATGGAGCGTGACGACACCGGCCGCATCCTGTCGGACAACGTGTACGGCACGCTGGAAACCGATGCCTTCCGCCGCGATTTCACCGTCAACGCCCTGTATTACGACATCAGCGACTTCAGCATCGTCGACTACTGCGGCGGGCTGGACGACCTGCAGGCCCGGGTGATTCGCATGATTGGCGATGTCGAGTCGCGGTATCGCGAAGACCCGGTGCGCATGCTGCGCGCGGTGCGCATCGCCAACAAGCTGCACTTCGAACTGGCCGCCGACACGGCCGAGCCGATTGCCCGCCTGGCCCCGCTGCTGCGCGAAATCCCGGCCGCGCGGCTGTTCGATGAGGTGTTGAAAATTCTGCAGAACGTCGATGCCGTGGCCAATTACGAGAGCCTGGCGCACTTCGGCCTGTTTACCGAGCTGTTTCCCGACACCGACCGGCTCTGTGATCGCGACGACATGGCCGATGATTTCGTGGCCCTGGCGCTGTCGAACACGGCCGAGCGCATTCGCAATGATTTGCCGGTGTCGCCCGCGTTTCTCTATGCCGCGCTGCTCTGGCCGCCGGTGCTGCAGCGCTATCGGCAGACGCTTCGCCGTGAGCGTCCCAGCCCGGCGGTGGTGATGCAACAGGCGGCCGAGGAGGTTCTGGGGCGGGCCATTCGCCGTGTGGCGATTCCCAAGCGCTTCTCCATTCCGATGCGCGAAATCTGGCTGATGCAGCCGCGCTTCGAGCAACAGAGTGACGGCCGTGCGCGACGTCTGATGGGCCATCCGCGGTTCCGCGCCGCATACGACTTTCTCCTGTTGCGCGCCGAAGTGGGCGAGGTGCCGCAAGCCCTTGCCGACTGGTGGACCGAGGCGCAAACGCGACTCACCGCCGAGCGCGGCGATGACGACATCGGGGTTTTCGATGACGCCGTGCCGGTCGATGACGACGCGCCGCCGCGCAAGCGCCGTCGCCGCAGACGGGCGCGGACGCGGTCTGAAACCCCTGCCTGAGTCCGGCCGGATGAATGTCGGCGGCGCGCGCCAAGCCTGGATTGGCGTGGGCAGCAATCTGCAAGGGACCTGGGGCGCCAGCCCCGACCGGCAGGTTGCGGCCGCGATGCAGGCCATCGACCGCTTGCCCGGCACCCGGGCGTTGGCGCAGTCCTCGCTGTACCGCAGCCCGCCCATGGGCCCTTCCGACCAGCCGGACTACGCCAACGCCGTCATGCGGATTCAGACCCGCCTTGCACCGGCGACCCTGCTGCGCCTGTTGAAGCGCCTGGAGCGCCACGCCGGGCGTGATCCGCACGGGGTGCGCTGGGGCCCGCGCGCACTGGACCTTGACCTTCTGCACGTGGAGGGCTGGGCCAGCACCGACCCTGCCCTGCAGTTGCCCCATCCCGGTATCGCCCAGCGTGCGTTCGTGTTGCGGCCGTGGGCCGAAATTGACCCCGCCCTGCAGGTGCCCGGCGCGGGGACGGTGGCAGAATGCGCGGCCCGCGTGGCGCCCGTGGGCATTGCGTTGTGGTCCGCCACGCCCTGATCGACTGAACTGGAGTTGCCATGAGTTCCCCGAACGCCTCGACCGCCCGTCCGCTGAACTGCGGTGATCTGCGCGCCATGCGCGAAGCGGGTGAAAAGATCGCCTGCCTGACGGCCTATGACGCCAGTTTCGCGATGATCGCCGACGAAGCCGGTATCGACGTGGTGCTGGTGGGCGATTCGCTGGGCATGGTGCTGCAGGGGCGCGGCAGCACCACCGCGGTGACGGTGGATGACGTGGTGTATCACAGTCGCTGCGTGGCGCCGATGCTCAAGCGTGCCTTTCTCATGGCCGATCTGCCGTTTCTCAGCTACGCCACGCTGGAGCGCGCGCTCGATGCCAGCCAGCGGCTGATGCAGGAAGGCGGCGCAAAAATGGTCAAGCTCGAAGGTGGCCAAGAGCAGGCGGCCATTGTCGAGTACCTGTCGATTCGCGGCGTGCCGGTCTGTGCGCACCTGGGCTTGCAGCCGCAGTTCATCCACAAGATGGGCGCCTTCAAGGTGCAGGGCAAGGATGCCGCCCAGGCCGAAAAGATGCTCAGCGACGCGCGGGCGCTGGTGGCCGCCGGCGCCGATTGCCTGTTGCTGGAGTGCATTCCGTCGCGACTCGCGGCCGAGATTCACGCGGCGGTGGACGTGCCGGTGATTGGCATTGGCGCCGGCCCCGCGGTGGACGGTCAGATTCTGGTGATGCACGACATTCTGGGCATCTCGCCGATGGTGCGCCACGGCCGCACCCCGCGCTTCGTCAAATCCTATCTGGTCGAAGGCCGCGACATTGAAGGCGCGTTCTCGGCCTATGTGGCCGAGGTGAAATCGGGCCGGTATCCGGCGCCCGAGCACAGCTTCGGCGCGCCATGAGCCTGCGCACGGTCAACTCCGTGCTGGCCCTGCGTGCGGCGGTGGCTGCGGCACGGGCCGGCGGCGCGCGCATTGCGCTGGTGCCGACCATGGGCAACCTGCACGCGGGGCACCTGAGGCTGGTGGAAACCGCCCGTCAGCACGCCGACTTCGTGGTCGCCAGCGTGTTCGTCAATCCCTTGCAGTTTGGCCCCAACGAAGACTTCGACCGCTACCCGCGCACGCTTGCCGCCGACACCGAAGCCTTGGTCGGCGCGGGCTGCGATCTGCTGTTTGCCCCGCCGGTGGAGGCGATGATTCCGCCGGGCGCGCCGACCACCCGGGTGACCGTGCCGCAGGTGACCGAGACGCTGGAAGGCGCGCAGCGGCCGGGGCATTTCGACGGCGTCACCACTATCGTCAGCATCCTGTTTCATCAGGTGCAGCCCGATGTTGCCTGCTTCGGGCAGAAGGATTACCAGCAACTGGCCGTGGTGCGGCGCATGGTGGGCGACCTGCACCTGCCGGTAGACATCATCGCCGTGCCCACCGAGCGCGCCGCCGATGGGCTGGCCCTGTCCAGCCGCAATCAGTATCTGGACGAGCATGCACGGCGTGTGGCGCCGCAGCTGTTCCAGACCCTGCAGGCGCTCGGCGAGGCCCTGCGCGCCGGGGCGACCCCCGGCGCGGCGCTGGAAGACGGCGCCATGGCGCGTCTGCGGGCGGCGGGTTTTGAGCCCGAGTACGTCGCCATTCGGGCGCCCGATCTGTCCGATCCGACGAATGGTCCCTGGGTGGTGCTGGCAGCAGCCCGTCTGGGCGGCACGCGATTGATTGACAATTTATTGATTTCAAACACATAAAAATCAATGAATGTCGGCGCCGAACGGCCGTTGAAGCATATTGTTCATCAGGTTTTAACAATCGGCTGAATCGACTAGACTAGCCGCCCGTTCGGCCAATCCAATCGCGAATCCGTCGGGGATCAGGGTGCATGTCTTAGTGGGCCACCCCATCTTGAAACAGACGCGTGACCAGGGTGCATGTCTTAGTGGGCCACCCCTTGCGCAACCTTCCAAGAGTCATCTCTCATGCAACTCAACCTGCTCAAATGCAAGCTGCATCGTGCACGTGTGACACATGCCGAACTCGACTACGACGGGTCCTGCGCCATAGACGGCAAGCTGCTGGATCTGGCGGGTATTCTCGAATTCGAGCAGATCGACATCTACAACGTCACCAACGGTGAGCGTTTCACCACCTACGCGATTCGTGCCGAAGAAGGTTCGGGCATCGTCTCGGTCAATGGCGCTGCGGCGCACAAGGCCCGGGTCGGTGACCGCGTGATCATCGCCGCGTATGCGCAGATGGATGAAGCCGCCGCCCGTGTTTACAAACCGCGTCTGGTTTATTGCAACGATGACAACGGCGTGGCGCGCGCCAGCAACGTGATTCCGGTCCAGAAAGCCGCTTGACGCCCTTTCTGGTTTGACGAGCCCGCAGCCCCGCTGCGGGTTTTTTTATGCCCGATTCCATGACTGAAGCCCACTTTGCAACCCTGATCTACCGCGCGCCACTGCTCACCCGGGGGCTGAGGGCGATCAACGCCGATCTGGCCGAGGAGTGCGGCAAGATCCGCGACTTCGACGTGCCGGGGCAGCGCTGGTCGAAAGACAATTACCCCGGTGGCTACACCAGCTACGGGTCGATGGATCGGCTGCATCGGTTTTCATCGACCTTCGACACCCTGCGTCGGCGCATCGACCGGCACGTGGCGCGCTATGCCGACGCGCTGGAGTGGGACGTGACCCCCGATCAGCTGGCGATGACCGACTGCTGGATCAACCTGATGCCGCGCGGCTGCGCGCACAGTTTTCACGTGCACCCGCAGTCGGTGATCAGCGGCACCTACTACGTACAGACCCCGCGCGGCGCCAGCCCCATCACCTTTGAAGACCCGCGGCTCACCAAGATGATGGCCGCGCCGCGCCGTCGGGCCGAGGCGGTGCAGCGCTCGCATGTGCGCCTCAAGCCGCGTGCCGGAGACGTTCTGCTGTTCGAAAGCTGGCTGCGCCACGAAGTGCCGCCCAGCCGTATCGACGCCCTGCGCATCAGCGTGAGTTTCAACTACCACCTGCGCTGAGGGCTGCGCCGGCGAGGTCGGGCAGGGACCAGGGAATTGGTTACGCTCGTGCCCGTATTCGAACCTGGTGATCGCCTTATGCCTGTCATGCCGTCCCCGCAGCTTCCCGAATCGCTGGCGCAGCGTGCGCAAAACCCCATCGACCTGCGACGGGTGCTGGTCGATGACCCCGGCCGTGCGGCGCGGTTGCAGGTCAGTGCCGCCGGACTGACGCTGGACCTGGCCACCCAGCGGGTTGATGGCCCCGTGCTGCAGGCCCTGACCGCACATGCCGAGCAGCAAGGCCTGATCGAGGCCCGGCGCAGCCTGTTTGCCGGCGCCCGCGTCAATGTCACCGAAGACCGCGCCGCGGCCCACATGGCGCTGCGTGCCCCGCGCGATGCGGGCTTCACGGTCGATGGCGCCGAGGTCTCGGGCGATGTACACGCCGTGCTCGATGCCATGACCGTCTTCGCCGAAGCGGTGCGCAGCGGCACCTGGCGCGGCCACACCGGCGAGGTGATCACCGACGTGGTCAACATCGGCATCGGCGGCTCCGACCTGGGGCCGCGAATGGTGGTGACGGCCCTGGCAGGGCAGGTCGCGGCGGTGCGCGCGCACTTTGTCGCCAATGTCGATGCCATTGAGCTGCGCGACGTGCTCGCTGGCCTGGATCCGGCGCGCACCCTGTTCGTGATCACCAGCAAGACCTTCACCACGGTCGAGACCATGACCAACGCGCGGCTGGCCCGCGACTGGCTGTGCCAGCGCCTGCCCGACGCGGCGGTGGGTCAGCATTTCGTTGCGGTCTCGACCCATCTCGATGCGGCCGCGGCCTTCGGTATTCCCGGTGAACAATGCTTCGGCTTCTGGGACTGGGTTGGCGGCCGCTATTCGGTCTGGAGCGCCGTCGGCCTGAGCGCGATGATCGCGCTGGGCCCGCAGGCCTTCGCCGATTTGCGGGCCGGCGCCTGGGCGATGGATGAGCATTTTCGCGACGCGCCGCTGGCCGACAACCTGCCGGTGCAGATGGCGCTGGTGGCCTGGTGGAACCGCGAAGCCCTGGGCCTGCCGACCCAGGTGGTCGTGCCCTATCTGCAGCGCCTGATTCATTTTGTGCCGTGGCTGCAGCAGCTTGAAATGGAGTCCAACGGCAAAGGCGTGCGTCGCGATGGCACGGCCGCCCTCAGCAGCACGCCGCCGCTGTGGGGTGACGTGGGCACCAACGGGCAGCACGCGTTCTTCCAGATGCTGCATCAGGGTCCGCAGGCCCAGCCGGTGGACTTCATCGTGGCGGCGGCGCCGGTGTCTGACGACCCCGCCGATGTCGCCTCCCATCGCCTGCTGCTGGCCAACGCGCTGGCGCAGCGCTCGGCGCTGAGCTTCGGCAAAAGCGCGGCGACGGTCGAGTCAGAACTGACGGCACAGGGCCTCGATGCCGCGCAGCGCGCGGCCATGGCGCCGCATCGCATTTTTCCGGGCAATCGCCCCAGCAGCCTGCTGGTGATGCCAAGACTTGATGCTTTTCACCTCGGCGCCCTGATGGCCGCCTACGAGCACCGCACCTTCGTGCTCTCGGTGCTGTGGGGTGTGCTGCCCTTCGATCAGTGGGGGGTCGAATTGGGCAAGGCCATCGCCAAGACCATCGACCGTGCGCTGGCGACCGGCACCGATGGCGCGCCCCTGGACGCCGCGACCGCTTATTGGGTCGAACGGTTCAGGCAGACTCAAGCTTGAGCGCCGTAAGCTGCGGCGAGTTTATCCACAGGGAGTCACCATGCAAGCTAAATATCTGATTCGTCGCGTTCTTTTGGGGTTGTCACTGGCCGGGGTCATGGTCGTGAGCGTGCCGGCTCAGGCCGAGACCTTGCTGTCGACCGAAGCCTTGGTGGCTGAAACCACGCAGCAGGATCTTCGCGCCGACATTTCAGCAAAACTGGCCCGCGAAGACGTGGCCCAGCAGTTGACCGCGTGGGGCGTGGATGCCGCCACCATCGACATGCGTCTGGCGCAGTTGTCCGAGCAGGAACTGCAGGCTTTCGCCGCCGAGCTTGACCAGGCACCGGCCGGTGCCGGCGCGCTGGCCGTCGTGGGTGTTGTCTTCGTGGTGCTGTTGGTGCTGGAACTGGTCGGCGTGATCAACGTGTTCAACGCGATCTGATCGAGTCACCTTGCGCTTTCCATTGTTGAATCTGCGGTGGTGCGCGCTGTTGCTGGCGCTCACCACCGCAGGATGCGCCACGCGGGGCCCGGTGCCGCCGGTGGCGCCCGCGCAGAGCGCCGCTGAAATCAGTCGTACCCCATTTTTTCCGCAGGACGCGTATCAATGCGGCCCTGCCGCGCTGGCCACCCTGCTCGGTGCCAGCGGCGTGGAGGTGGCGCCCGAGGCGCTGGTGTCCGAGGTGTACATTCCCGCCCGCAAGGGCAGCCTGCAGGCCGAAATGCTCGGCGCCGCGCGCAAGCGTGGGCGGGTGCCGGTGCAGTTGCCCACCGGGCCGGGCGCTTTCGAGGCTCTGGCCGAGGCGCTGCGTGCTGACCAGCCGGTGCTGGTGATGCAGAACATCGGCCTGAAGATGTTGCCGGCCTGGCATTACGCGGTGGTGGTTGGCGTCGACACCTCGAGCCAGAACGTCACGCTGCGCTCGGGCACCGAGCCCCGGCTGCGGACGCCGTTCAAAGCCTTCGCCAAGAGCTGGGCAGCCAGCGACACCTGGGGCGTGACCCTGCACCCGCCCGACGCGCCGCCGCCGTGGGCGGCGCTTGAAGACTGGATGCAGACCGTGGCCGTCTGGTCACGCACCGCGCCGGCCGCCGCCGCAGTAGCCGCCGAAGCCGCGACCCGGCGGTGGCCCGATCATCCCGCCCCGTGGTTGGCGGCCGGCAACGCACGCTATGCAGACGAGGATGTGGCGGGCGCGGTGCAGGCCTTCCGCCACGCCCAGGCGCTGCGGCCCTCGGTGGGGGGTGCGCACAATCTTGCGATCATCCTGGCGTCGAATGGCTGTTTCGATGCGGCCGACGATGCGCTGCAGGCGGTCGATGCCGCGCAGGCCCGTCATCCGGCGATGCTGAGCGCCCGCGACCGGGTGCGCAGCCTGTCGACTCAGGTTGCGGCCCGCGACTGCCCTTTTTGACGCTGCTCGTCCATCGCCCAGTCGATGTGTTCGGCCACCAGCGCATCGGCGCCTTCACGGCCCTGTTCCAGCGCGCTGAGCACCTGCTCGCTGAACGGTGCGTTGCCCAAGGCCACCGCGAGATTGCGACGCCAGCCTGACCAGCCGGCCCGGCGCAGGGCCATGCCCTCGGTTCGGGCGTGCCAGTCGGCCTGTGTCCAGGCCCACAGGTCAAGCAGGGCAGGCCGGTCCAGCCCATGTCGCGGCGCAAAGTCGGGCGCCTGGCTGCGCTGCGCATAGCGGTTCCAAGGGCACACCAGCTGGCAGTCGTCACAGCCAAAGATGCGATTGCCGATGGCCCGGCGCAGGGGCTCGGGAATGCTGCCGCGTTGCTCAATGGTCAGGTAAGAGATGCAGCGTCGCGCGTCGAGGCGGTAGGGCCCGACAAAGGCGTTTGTGGGGCAGATTTTCAGGCAGGCCTGGCAGCGCCCGCATTCAGCGGGCACCGGGTCAGTGTCGGCCGGGGGCAAGACGAGATCGGTATAAATTTCACCGAGAAAGAAGAACGAGCCGGCATCACGGTTGAGCAGCAGGGTGTTCTTGCCGATCCAGCCCAGGCCGGCGTTGCGGGCCAGCGCTTTTTCCAGAGACGGCGCGCTGTCGCAGAACACCCGGTAGCCGTGCGGTGCCAGCGCCTCTGCCATCCATTCGGCCAGGGCTGCGAGCTGCTTGCGCATGCGCTTGTGATAGTCGCGCCCCAGCGCGTAGCGCGACACATAGGCGCGTTCCGGATCACGCAGCGTGTCCATGGCGCGCTCGACCGTGTCGCTGAGATACGGCATGCGCAATGACAGCACGCTGAGGGTTCCGGGCTGCAAGGCGGCAGGGCTGGCGCGCAGCGCGATGTTGCGGGCCAGGTAGTCCATCTCGCCGTGGAAGCCCGCCTCCAGGTAGGCATCGAGGTGGGCGAGGTCTTCGCCCAGGTCAAGATGGGCCACGCCCACGTCTGCGAAACCCAGGGTTCGGGCGTGACGGCGGATGTCGTCGAGTGCCATGGGGTGGGGCGTCGGCGCCAAGGTGACTCCCTATAATCCAGCGATGACCAAAGCGATCGAGACGGCATTGTACGAGGCTCGGGCCGTGCGCCAGATTGACGCGGCCGCCATCGCCGGGGGCATTCCAGATTCGGCGCTCATGCAGCGTGCAGCCGAGGCGGCATGGCAGGCGCTGCGGGATCGCTGGCCCGAGGCGCGCCGCATCGGCGTGCTCTGCGGGCCGGGTCACAACGGCGGCGATGGCTATGCGCTCGCGGCCATTGCCCGTGATGCCGGCTGTCAGGTGCGCTTGTACCAGTGGGGGTCGGTGCCCGACACCGACACGGCGCGCCCTTTCGTCAGGGCCTGGCGATCGGCCGGCGGTGAGGTTGCGCCCCTTCAGGCCGCGCTGGAAGCGTCGGCCGATGTTTGGGTCGACGGGCTGCTCGGCATCGGGTTGGACCGCCCGGTCGACGATGAGGTGCAGGGGGTGATCAATGCCTTTAATGCACGCCGGCACGCGGTGCTGGCGCTGGACCTGCCGTCCGGCCTCAACGCCAGCACGGGGCAGGTGATGGGCGCCGCCTTCGAGGCGCAACTGACGGTCAGCTTCATCGCCCACAAGCTCGGGCTCTGGACCGGGTCGGGGCCGCATGTGGCGGGCCGGCGTGTGCTGGCCGATTTGTCGGTTCCGTATTCCGCCGTGCAGGGCGTCGCGCCAGCCGCGACCTTGATCCCGGCGATCACCGCTGCCGACCTGCCGCGACGGCGCGCCGATGCCCACAAGGGCCAACATGGCCATGTGCTGGTGATCGGTGGCAACAATGGGGCGATGGGCGCGGCCCTGATGTGCGCCCGCGCGGCGCTGCGCAGCGGTGCGGGGTATGTGAGTGTCGCCACCCGCGGCGCGCATGCGGGCGTCATGGTTGCGGCCCAGCCTGAATTGATGGTCAGCGCGGCGGAGTCGCCCGCCGTGCTGGCCACGCTGATTCGGCGCGCCAGCGTGCTGGCCGTGGGGCCAGGGCTTGGGCAGGACGATTGGGCGCGCTGGGTGCTGGACGCCGCGCTGGCCGCAGGGTTGCCGGCGGTGCTCGATGCCGATGCACTGAACGGACTTGCGCAGCGGCCGCAGCGTCTGGGCGGCACCGTGATGACGCCGCATCCCCGGGAGGCGGCGCGGCTGCTGCGCTGCGCGCCTGGCGCCGTCGAGGCCGATCGCGCCGCCGCAGTCCGTCAGTTGCAGCAACGGTTTGGCGGAGCGGTGGTGCTCAAAGGCGCCGGCACGCTGGTGGCGAGCGGTGCAGCGACGCTGCGCTGTTGTCCGGCCGGCAACCCGGGCATGGCGGTGGCCGGCATGGGCGACGTGTTGACCGGCGTCATCGCCGCTCTCATGGCCCAGGGCATCGCGCCGGACGCCGCGGCGGCGCTGGGCGTGCGTGCCCACGCCGACGCGGGCGACCGGGTCGCGGCCCGCATCGGCCAGCGCGGCATGATCCCCAGCGACCTCATCGATGCGCTGCCGGGCGTGTTGAATCCATGAGCGGCCTGACCCAGACCCTGGTGTTGCCCGACCCGGATGCCACCGACGCCCTGGGTGCGGCGCTGGCCGCGGGCCTGGGCCCGCAGCCCTTGGGGCTGATCGCCCTCGAGGGCGGGCTGGGGGCAGGAAAGACCCACCTGGTGCGCAGCCTGCTGCGGGCGCTGGGGGTTGCCGGGCCGGTGAAGAGCCCCACCTACACCCTGGTCGAGCCCTACGATCTGCCCGGCGGCGGCCGGGTTCTGCACCTTGACCTCTACCGCCTGGCTGCGGTGGAGGACTGGTGGGGGCTGGGGCTTGAAGACGAGCCGCCCGATCAGTCGCTGTGGTGCGTGGAGTGGCCTTCGATGGCCGGCGACGCCCTGCCGGCCGCGCGGTTGACGATCAGCCTCGAAGCCGCTGCCGGCGGGCGTGTGGCGCGGCTGCGCTGGAAGGACGCTGGGGACGGGGCCGCGAAGATCGTCACAACTCACATGAAGATTGTGGTGTAACACGCTATATATAAATTAGAAAAATCTTGCGTTGCCGGGCAATCAGCGCTATAAGCGCTGCATCAGGGAGTCAGTGGTGACGATGACGCGACACTTGCTAGTGATGTTGAGCCTCTTGGTCGTGATGACGCGGCCTGCCGTGGCCGCCGAGCTGCGCGACGTACGGCTGTGGGCGGGGCCGGAATCGACCCGCGTCGTGTTCGACCTTGATGGCGCCGTGCAGCACAGTGTTTTCACCCTGGACAATCCGCATCGCATCGTCATCGACCTGCACGGCATGTCGCCCGAAAGCGTGCGTGTCGCCAACCGGGCGGCCGGCCAGGGCGTGGTGCAGCGCATCCGCTCGGGCAAGCGCGACGAAAAAACCGTGCGCGTGGTGCTGGACGTGAACCAGCCCATCACGCCGCGCAGTTTCAGCCTCACGCCCAGCGACCAGTTTGGCCACCGCGTGGTGCTGGACCTCGATGTGCCGCTGTCGATGCCCACCGCGCGCGTGCAGAAGCCCGCCGTCACCCTGGGCGAAAAACTCATCACCATCGCGGTGGATGCCGGTCACGGCGGCGAAGACCCCGGCGCCATCGGTCCGGCGGGCACGCGTGAAAAGGACGTGTCGCTGGTCATGGCGCGCCGCCTCGCCGCGTTGATCGACGCCCAGCCCGGCATGCGCGCGGTGCTGACACGCAGCGGCGATTACTCCGTGGGCCTGCAGCGCCGCGTCGAGGTCGCCCGTGAGTACCAGGCAGACCTGTTCGTCTCGATCCATGCCAACGCCTTCCGCAAGCGCGAGCTGCGCGGCAGCTCGGTTTATGTGCTGTCGAACCGGGGCGCGTCCAGTGAGCATGCCCGCTGGCTGGCGCGACGCGAGAACGCCGCCGACCTGGTGGGCGGCATCGAGATCGCCAGCAAGGACAGCGACCTCGCGTCGGTGTTGATCGATCTGTCGCAGAGCGCCTCGCTGGAAGCCAGTTTCGATCTGGGCGGCCGCATCCTCAATTCGCTGGGGCAGATCAACCGCCTGCAGAAAACGGTGGTGCAGCAGGCCGGCTTCATGGTGCTCAAGGCGCCCGACATTCCCTCGGTGCTGGTCGAAACGGCGTTCATCAGCAACCCGCAAGAAGAGCGTCTGCTGCGCGACCCCAAGCATCAGGAGCGGTTTGCCAAGTCCATCATGGCGGGCATCCGTGGCTACTTTGACCATTACCGGCCGCAGATGCCGGTGGTGCAATCGGCCGATTCCAGCCTGATCATGCGCGACCTGCCCTGAGCTGATACTCATGAGGCCCCGGGCAACGGCCTTGCCCGCGTAAACTGGCTGGCCCGATTCGCCGACCGCTTGCGCCCATGACTGCCATCGCCATCCTCCCCGACCTGCTGATCGATCAGATCAAGGCCGGAGAAGTGGTCGAGCGGCCTGCTGCAGTGGTCAAGGAACTGGTCGAGAACAGCCTCGATGCCGGTGCGCAATCGATCGTGATCGACGTGGTCGAAGGCGGCCTCAACCGGATCCGCGTGACCGATGACGGCTGCGGCATCCCGGCCGAGGCGCTGGTTGGCGCGCTTGCGCGCCACGCGACCAGCAAGATTCGCGTCTTGGCAGATCTGGAATCGGTGGCCAGTCTCGGCTTTCGTGGCGAAGCCTTGCCCAGCATTCTGTCGGTCTCGCGCCTGCGCGTGACCAGCCGGCCCCAGCAGGCCGCGCACGCCCACCAGGTTCACGGGGAGGGCCGTCTGGCCGATGACATGGTCGGCGAGCCGGCTGCCCACCCGGTCGGCACGACTATTGACGTGCGCGACCTGTTCTTCAACACCCCGGCCCGTCGCAAGTTCATGCGCAGCGCGGCGGCGGAGTTCCGGGCCATTGTGCAAGTGGTGCACAAGCTGGCCCTGTGGCGCCCGGCGATGCGCATCGAACTGCTGCACAACGGCCGCTGCACGCTCAAGTTGCCGCCCCAGTCGCAGGCGGCCCGCATTGCCGCGCTGCTGGGAGATGCCTTCCTGACCGAGAGCGTGGCGGTTGACGAGGCGCGTCTCGGCCTTCATTTGCAGGGCTGGGTGGGCCTGCCCGCCGCGGCCCGGGCGCGCGCCGACTGCCAGCATGTGCATGTCAATGGCCGTCCGGTGCGTGATCGGGTGATGGCCTCGGCGATTCGCCGTGCCTATGCCGATGTGATGCACAGTCAACACCACCCGGCCTTTGTCCTGTCGTTGGCGCTGGACCCGGCGGCGGTCGATGTCAACGTGCATCCGCAGAAGACCGAGGTGCGCTTCAGGCGCTCGGCCGAGGTCCACGACTTTATCTTCGGTGTGATTCATCATCAATTGCGGGCGGTTCGACCCGAGCCAGATCGCCACCACCAGATTCGGCCCGACGACCCGGCGCCGCAATGGCAGGTTCCCTTGGCGCTGGGGCCGCTGCCGCCGAGGGCCGGCGCCGCGTCATTCGTGCCGCAGTACGCGGTCGGCGGCGGGCCGCCTTTGGCATTCCAGGTTGAAGATCGTGCCGACGGTGAGGCCTGCCCAGACCCGGCCGCAGCCCCGCCGTCGCCTTGGCGTGCAGCGGCGGCCCAGGTGGAGGCGGCAGCCCCGCTGGGGCATGCCATCGCGCAGCTCCACGGCATTTTCATTCTGGCCGAGAACACCGATGGGCTGGTGGTGGTCGATGCCCACGCCGCCCACGAGCGCGTGTTGTACGAGCGCCTCAAGCAACAGCTCGCGTCGGGGCAGGCGGCGAGCCAGCGTTTGCTGGTGCCGGAGCCGGTGGCGCTCGACGAAGTCGCCGTCGAGACGCTGATGGCGCAGCGTGAGGCCCTGGCGTCCGTTGGTTTCGAGCTGGACCAGACCGGGCCTGATTCGCTGTGGGTGCGCGCGGTTCCAGCGCTGTTGCAGCGGACGCCGGTGGCCGGCCTGCTCAAGCGCTGGGCGGGCAGCGGTGATGCCGGCGACGATGAACTGCACCGCATCGATGATGGCGCCCAGAGCGCCCAGCAACGGGTGCTGGCTGAGGTGGCGTGCAAGGCGGCCATCAAGGCCAACCGGCGTCTGACGCTGCCCGAGATGAATGCGCTGCTGCGTGACATCGAAGGCACCGAGCTGTCGGGCCAATGCAACCATGGTCGGCGCACCTGGGTGCAGATTCCGCGCGGCACGCTCGACCACTGGTTTCTGCGAGGCCGATGAGCACGCCAGACCGATTGCCGCTGCTGGTGATTGCCGGTGCCACCGCGAGCGGCAAGTCGGCGCTGGCCATGGCGCTGGCCCGGCGGATGCCGGTCGAGCTGATCAGTGCCGATTCGGCGCAGGTGTATCGCGGCATGGACATCGGCACCGCCAAGCCGAGCGCGCTTGAGCAGCAGCAGGTGCGGCATCACCTGCTGGACCTCTGCGACCCTGCAGACCCCTACTCTGCGGCCCGGTTCGCGGTGGACGCGACGCGCGCCATTTCAGAGGTGCGGGCGCGGCGCCATTTGCCGGTGCTGGTGGGCGGCACCCTTCTGTACCTCAAGGCCTTGCTGGGTGGCCTGAGCCGATTGCCGTCGTCTTCGCCGGCGCTGCGCGCCACGCTGCAAGCCGAGGCCGATGAGCGCGGCGTGGCCGCCATGCATGCCGAGCTGGCGACGCGCGACGCAGAAACGGCAGAGCGCCTGCACCCCAACGACTGGCAGCGCATTCAACGGGCGCTGGAGATTGTTCGCCTCACGGGCCAGCCGGCGAGTCAGGCGTACCGGGTGCCGGTGCCGGCGCCCGACCTGGGTCCGGTCTGCCGGGTTGCGGTGATGGTTGCCGATCGCAGCGTGCTGCATCAGCGTATCGAGCAGCGCTTTCACCAGATGATGGAGGCCGGTCTGCTGGACGAGGTAGAAGCATTGTTCCGGCGCGGAGATCTGCACGACGCGCTGCCGTCGATACGCAGCGTCGGCTATCGGCAGCTTTGGGCCACGCTGGCTGCGGATGTGGCCTTGCCGGTGGCGGTGGAGCAGGGCGTTGCGGCCACCCGACAATTGGCCAAACGGCAGTTGACCTGGTTGCGCAACGAGCCTGGCTGGCAGCTACTGCACGGCGGGCTGGCAGGGCAGCTCGACGAGGTTGCCCGCACCTTGAAAACCCTGGGGCGCTGCCCAGAGTGACAGGGGCAGGCGGTCATCCGCGCGTTGCGCTGCTGCTGAAAGTCGTCGGCCGATCAATGGCTTGACAACGGCGAAAACAAGGTGTCCGGTGTACACTGCCGGCCTACCCTCGGGTGGCAGAGTTGCGCAAGACAACAATCACGAAAACAGGGGTCGCCGCATGTCGAAGGTTCACACACTGCAAGAACCATTTCTCAATGTGCTCCGTAAAGAACGCATTCCAGTTTCCATTTATCTGGTCAACGGCATCAAGCTGCAAGGCCAGATCGAGTCATTTGACTCATTTGTGGTGCTGCTGAAGAACACCGTCAGCCAGATGGTTTACAAGCACGCCATTTCGACGGTGGTGCCGTCGCGTCCGGTCCGTCTCTACGACCCGGAAGCCGACGCGGCCACCGCAGACGACCAGGGCGCACCGGCAGCTTGATCATCCCGAGTTCACATCGCTTGCATGTTTGAGCGCCCCAAAGCCGGACAGCAAGCGGTTCTGGTGCATCTCGACCTGCCGGGTGGCGATTACGAGGCAGACCGTCTTGAGTTCATAGAACTGGCCCGGGCTGCCGGCGCCGAGGTGTTGTCGGTGATCGGCGGCAGCCGGCGTCAGCCTGATGCCGGGCTGTTCGTCGGCACCGGCAAGGCCGAAGAAATTGCCGAGAGCGTTCAGGCGCAGTGCGCCGAACTGGTGATCGTCAACCACCCGCTGTCGCCCAGCCAGGAGCGCAACCTCGAGCGTTGCGTGAAGTGCCGTGTGGTCGGGCGTTCGGGGCTGATTCTCGACATCTTTGCCCAGCGCGCCCGCACCCACGAGGGCAAGCTGCAGGTCGAGTTGGCGCAGTTGCAGCACATGTCGACCCGACTGATCCGCGGCTGGACCCACCTTGAGCGCCAGCGCGGCGGCGGCATTGGCCTGACCGGGCCGGGTGAAACCCAGCTGGAGCTCGACCGCCGCATGCTGCGTGACCGCATTGCCACGCTCAAGCGGCACCTCGAGGGCGTTCGCGCCCGCCGCGCCCAGAACCGCCAGGCCCGGACGCGCAACGAAATTCCCATCGCGTCGCTGGTGGGCTACACCAATGCGGGCAAGTCGACGCTGTTCAATGCGCTGACACACCAGCAGGTGTTTGCCTCCCGGCAACTCTTCGCCACCCTGGACACCACCGTGCGACGCGTGGAACTGCCGGGCCTGGAACACGCGGTGCTGGCCGACACCGTGGGTTTTATTCGCGACCTGCCGCACGATCTGATCGCCGCCTTCCGAGCCACGCTGGAGGAGGCCCGCAACGCCGATCTGCTGGTGCATGTGGTGGACGCGGCAGACCCCGAGCGGGCGGCGCGCATCGAGCAGGTGGTGGCGGTCATCGACGAAATTGAAGCCGAGTCGGTGCCGCGTCTGCTGGTGTTCAACAAGATCGACCAGCGCGAAGGCGAGTTGCCGCGCGTCGAGCGCGATGATGCCGGCGTGGCGCAGCGGGTATGGGTGTCGGCGCTGACCGGCGAGGGCCTGGACACGCTGCGCGAGGTGCTGGCCGAACGTCTCGCCGAGCGTGACCTTGGCACCTACACCTTGCGAATTCCCAGCAGGGCGGGACGACTTCGGGCACAGTTGTTCGCCCATCGATCGGTCCGGGCCGAGCGCCTGCTCGAAACTGGCGATCTGGAAATCGACGTTGAAATGCCGTTCGAACGCCTGCGCGGTCTGTGCGTGGCCGCGGGCATCGACCCGCCGCCAGATCCAGGTCCGGTTGAGGCGTGGGAAGCGGACAACGTAAAATCATGAGTTCGCGTGCCGCCGTTTCGGGCGGCCACGACAGCATCCTCAGCCCGGGCATTCGCCTGGGCCACCAACCTGAAGGACAGCAACACTATGGCTTGGAATGAACCCGGCCCCAACAAGGACCCTTGGAATCAGGGCCCCAAGAAAGGCGGCGGCGGGGGCAAGCCTCCCGATCTTGACGCACTGTTCAAGCGCTTCAAGCAGTCCTTGGGGGGCGGCAAGGGCAATGGCACCGGCTTGCCGTCGTCGGGCGGGGGCGGCGGCATTTCCCGCGGGCTGGTGTTGTTGCTGGTCGGCGCGCTGGTCGTGCTCTGGGGCCTGTCCGGCTTCTATGTGGTCGATGAACAGCAGCGCGGCGTGGTGTTGCGATTTGGTCAGCATATTCAGACCAATGAGCCGGGCCTGCGCTGGCATGTGCCGTGGCCGGTCGACACCGTGGAAGTGATCAACGTCACCGGCGTTCGCTCGGTGGCCGAGAACTCCACCATGCTGACCCAGGACGAAAACATCGTGGATGTGGAGTTGACGGTGCAGTACCGCCTCTCCGACGTCGAAAAATTCCTCTTTGCGGTGGCCGAGCCGGATCGCGCACTGCGCCAGTCCACGCAATCGGCCGTGCGCGAGGTGGTGGGCACCTCGACGATGGATTTCATCATCACCGAAGGCCGGCAGGAGGTTGCGGAGCGCACCAAGCTGCTGTTGCAGCAGAAGCTCGACAGCTACGGCACGGGCCTGTTCATCACCGAGGTCAACCTGCGTGCGGCACGGCCTCCGGCGCCGGTGCAGAGCGCGTTTGAAGACGCCATCAAGGCCAGAGAAGACCAGGTTCGTCTGGTCAATGAAGCCCAGGCCTATGCCAACGATCGCCTGCCGCGTGCCCGCGGTGCGTCAGCACGTCTGGTTGAAGAAGCGCGCGGTTACAGCGAACAGGCCGTGGCCCGCGCCGAAGGTGATGCGTCGCGCTTCAGCGCGCTGCTGACCGAATACAGGCAGGCGCCGGCGATCACCCGTGAACGTCTGTATCTGGACGTGATGAGCGAGGTTTTCGGACGCACGACCAAGGTCATCATCGACGTCGACTCCAACGCGCCGCTGATGGTCTTGCCGCTGGATCAGCTACGCGGCGGCATGGCCGGCGGCGATGCGCGTGGCGATCGCAGCGCCTCGGGCGGCGGTGATCCCGCAGCCGCGCCCAGGGGCGGCGCCACGCCGCAAGATCCCAACCGCGCCTCGCGCGACCGGAGCCGTTGATCATGAAAAATCCTATTGTTTGGCTGGCCATTGCGCTGGTCCTGTTGCTGACCATCTCCAACGCCTTTTTCGTGGTGGACCAGCGTGAACGTGCCGTGCTGATCCAGCTGGGCGAATTCAAGGGCGCCGACTATCCGCCCGGCCTGCACCTGAAGATTCCCTTCATTCAGGAAGTGCGCAAGTTCGATCGCCGCCTGCTGATTCTCGACAGCGGCACCGAGAGCTTCCTGACGTCCGAAAAGAAAAACGTGGACGTCGATTACTACATTCTGTGGCGTATTGCCGATACCCAGGCCTTCATTCGTGCCACGGGGGGGCAGCAATTGGTCGCCGCCGACCGGCTCTCGTCCATCGTCAACCGCGGCCTGCGTGACCAGTTCGGCTCGCTGACCATTCAGCAGGCGGTGTCAGATGAGCGCGACAGCATCACCAACACGGTGATCAAACAGGCCAGCAACAACCTGGTCGAGCTGGGCATCGAGTTGGCCGACGTGCGCGTCAAGCGCATCGATCTGCCGCGGGGGGTCAGTGAATCGGTGTTCGACCGCATGCGTGCCGAGCGTTTGCGGGTGGCCTCTGACCTGCGGGCCCGCGGTGCCGAAGAAGGTGAGCGCATTCGTGCGGATGTGGACCGCGAGGCACAGGTGTTGTTGGCCGAGGCCTATCGTGAAGCCGAAACGCTGCGCGGTGAGGGCGATGCCAAGGCGGCTCAAGTCTATGCCAAGGCGTTTGGTGCCGATCCGGCGTTCTACGAGTTCTACCGGTCGATCAACATCTATCGCGACAGTTTCAACAGTAAGGATGACGTGCTGGTTCTGGAGCCCAAGGGCAAATTCTTCCAGCACTTCAATCCCTCCTCCCGATAGCGGCGGCGCGGCGGCGCGGTGGACTGGGCTGAGCTGATGCGGGCGCTGGCGCTCGTGTTGATCATCGAGGGCGTGATGCCCTTCATCGCCCCGCACCGCTGGCGCGAGTTGCTGCTGCAAGTCGCTGGACTCAACGTGCGGACATTGAGAATCATGGGTTTCATGTTCATCACTGCGGGCGCGCTGGCGCTCAATTTCCTGTGAGCCAGGCCCGGTGGATGTTGCCGGAAGGCATGGCCGAAACCTTGGCGCCGTCGTCCTGGGCGCTTGAGGACCTGCGGCGCAAGCTGCTCGACCATTACCGTGTGGCCGGGTATGCCTTGATCCTGACGCCGCTGGTCGAGCATCTGGACAGCCTGTTGACCGGTTCGGCCGAAGACCTGGAACAACAGACATTCAAGTTGATCGACCCGGAGTCGGGTCGCCTGCTGGGCCTGCGTGCCGACATGACCCCACAGGCCGCGCGGGTGGCGGCGCGTCATTACGCCCATCAAGACATCGTCAAGCTCTGCTATCTGGGCACCGTATTGCGGGCCACGGCGCCGGAGCCAGGCCAGTCGCGATCGCCACGCCAGGTGGGCTGCGAGATCTTCGGCGAGCCGGGCCTTGGCGCTGACATTGAAGCCATCAACCTGATGCTGCAGAGCCTCGCGCTGGCCGGCGTCAGCTCGGTGGCACTCGACCTCGGCCATGTCGGCGTGTATCGCGGCGTGGTGCAGCATCTGGCCCTCAGCGCCGCCGATGAAGGCGAGTTGTTCCGGATGGTGCAGCGCAAGTCGGGTCCGGACATGCGGCAATGGATGTCGGCGTTGGGGCTGGAGGCTTCGGTCCGCCAATTGCTGATCGATTTGCTGGACCTCAACGGCGGCCTGGACGTGCTCGACGCCGCCGCCTCACGGCTGGCCGCGGCCGGCGACACGGTGCAGCAGGCGCTGGCCCAGTTGCGTGCGGTCTGCGAGGCCATACAGGCGCAGCCGTCACCGCCCGATATCCATGTTGACCTCGCCGAACTGCGGGGTTACCGCTACAAGACCGGCCTGGTGTTCGCCGCATTCGTGGCGGATCACGGCCGCGAGATTGCCCGTGGCGGGCGTTACGATGGTGTTGGTGCAGCCTTTGGTGAGCACCGGCCGGCGACCGGTTTTTCCGCAGACATCAACGAATTGCTGCGCCTGGGCCTCTAAGGCGTCACAGTCCAGTGTTCTGATCGTTCACGAGTGAGGCCCGCGGGGCCTCGTGCGCCCTGCGCAACCAAGAATTCAAGGAGTGGTTTTATGGGTCAGTCAGTGGTGGTGATCGGCGCCCAGTGGGGCGATGAGGGCAAGGGCAAGGTCGTGGATCTGCTCACCGATCGTGTCCAGGCCGTGGTGCGCTTCCAGGGCGGGCACAACGCCGGCCACACGTTGGTCATCAACGGCGTCAAGACGGCGCTCAACCTGATTCCCAGCGGCATCATGCGTCCCGGTGTGTCGTGCCTGATCGGCAACGGCGTGGTGTTGTCGCTCAGCGCCCTGCTGAGTGAGATCGAAAAGGTCGAGGCCACGGGCGCCAGCGTGCGTGATCGGCTGTTCATTTCCGAGGCAGCGCCGCTGGTGCTGCCCACCCACGTCAAGCTCGACGTGGCCCGTGAACTCGCCCGTGGTGAAGCCAAGATCGGCACCACCGGCAAGGGCATCGGCCCCGCCTACGAAGACAAGATCGCACGCCGTGCCGTGCGGGTGGGTGATCTGTTCTCGCGCGATCTGCTGGCCGCCAAGCTGGGCGAGTTGCTGGCGTATCACAACTTCGTGCTGCGGGATTATTTCCACACCGACACGGTTGATTTCGACGAAACCCTGAACACCCTGCTGGCCCAGGCTGAGCTGATCAAGCCCATGGTCGCCGATGTGACCGAGCGCCTGCGTCAACACCTGGAGCGCGGTGACAATGTGCTGTTCGAAGGCGCGCAGGGCGCCTTGCTCGACATCGATCACGGCACCTACCCGTATGTGACCTCGTCGAACACCACGGCCGGTGGCGCGGCGACCGGTACCGGGGTGGGCCCCCGCAACCTCGATTACGTGCTGGGCATCGTCAAGGCCTACGCCACGCGGGTTGGCTCCGGCCCCTTCCCAACCGAGCTTGACAACGACATTGGCCAGCACATTCGCGACAAGGGCATGGAGTACGGCACGGTCACCAAGCGGCCGCGCCGCTGCGGCTGGTTCGACGCGATTGCGGCGCGGCGGTCGATCTTCAACAACAGCGTGTCGGGTTTGTGCGTGACCAAGATGGACGTGCTGGACGAGCTGGACGAGATTCGCATCTGCACGGGCTATCGCGTCGATGGCCAGCCGGTCGAGGTGCCGCCGATCGGGGCGGAGGGTTTCGCCCGCATCGAGGCGGTCTACGAATCGATGCCGGGGTGGAAGACCTCGACCTACGGCATCAACGATTACGACCGGTTGCCCGAGAAGGCGCGCGACTACCTCAAGAAACTGGAGGAGGTGACGCGCACGCCCATCGCCATCGTCTCGACCGGCCCCGACCGTGACCACACCATCATTCTGCACAACCCATTCGGTGCGGCTCAAGCTGAGGCAGGCACATGAAACGGTCCCTTTCCGGCAAGACTCTGGTCATCAGCGGCGCCTCGCGCGGCATTGGCCTGGCCATTGCACTGCGTGCGGCGCGAGATGGCGCCAACATTGCGGTGCTGGCCAAGACCGTGGAAGCGCACCCCAAGCTGCCCGGCACCATCTACAGCGCCGCGCAGGCCATCGAGGCCGCGGGCGGGCGGGCGCTGCCGTTGGCCTGTGACATTCGCGACACCGAGCAGATCGACGCTGCGGTGGCCAAAACCGTCGAAACCTTCGGCGGTATCGACGTGTTGGTCAACAACGCCAGCGCCATCAGTCTGACCGGCACGCTCGATACCGAGCCCAAGCGGTACGACCTGATGCACGGCATCAATGCCCGCGGAACGTTCTTCATGTCGCGCGCCTGCATCCCTTTCCTGAAGAAGGCGGACAACGCGCACGTGCTCAACCTGTCGCCGCCACTGGATCTGAATGCGGCCTTCTTCGCGCCCCACGCCGCCTACACCCTCGCCAAGTACGCCATGAGCCTGTACGCGATGGCCATGGCCACCGAGTTCAAGCGCGACGGCATCGCCTTCAACACCTTGTGGCCGCGCACCATGATTGCCACCGCCGCGTTGCAGGCCATTCCCGGCGCCGGGCAGCTCATCGACCAATCGCGCACACCCGAGATCATGGCCGATGCGGCGCACGTGATCCTCACGCGCGACAGTCGTGAATTCACCGGCCAGCACTGCATTGACGATCGGGTTCTGGCGGCCGATGGCGTCACCGATTTCTCGGCCTACCGGGTCAAGCCCGGGTCGGGGCCGCTGGCCGATGATCTGTTCATTCCTGCCCACATGCCGCCGCCTGACGGCATTACGGTCTGATGGCCGCGCGCTGGGTTGACCTGCACCCCGAAAACCCGCAGGCCCGTCTCATCGGGCAAGTGGTCGACGCGGTGCGGGGCGGGGCAGTCATCGCCTATCCCACCGAGTCCGGCTATTCCCTGGGCTGCCATCTGGATGACCGTGCGGCGGCCGATCGACTGCGCCGCATCCGCAACTTCGACAAACACCACCAGTTCACCCTGATGTGTCGTGACCTTTCGGAGATCGCCCGCTATGCAAGGGTCGACAATACCCAGTTCCGGCTGCTGAAAAGCGCAACGCCCGGGGCCTACACCTTCGTCTTGGACGCGAGCAAGGAATTGCCGAAGCGGATTGCCCACGAACGGCGCAAGACCATCGGCATTCGCGTGCCCACGCATCCGGTGGCGCGTGCGTTGCTGGACGCGCTCGATGAACCGTTGATTGCCTGCACGCTGCAATTTCCCGGTGAAGATCGGCCGGTGGACGACCCGGAAGACTGGCGCGAACAACTCATCCGCGAGGTCGACTGGGTGCTGACCAGCGGCCATTGCGGCGTGCTGCCCACGACCGTGGTGGATCTGACCGGCGCCGCGCCCGTGATTCTGCGCAAAGGCAGCGGTCCGCTGGAGGTTCTCGGGCTCTGAGCCTCGGCCGGGCGGACGCGCTTCAGCGCGGGGCGAGGCCGATCCTTCATCGAAGTCTAATCAGGCGTGCGCGACGGTGACGATTTGGCTACAATCGCGCCCTCGGTGGTGGCCGTAGCTCAGTTGGTAGAGTCCCAGATTGTGATTCTGGTTGTCGCGGGTTCGAGCCCCGTCGGTCACCCCACTCCCTTTGTCGATTTAATGATGCGGGCTGCTAGCTCAATTGGTAGAGCAGCTGACTCTTAATCAGTAGGTTCCCAGTTCGAGTCTGGGGCAGCCCACCATTGAATCAACGCGTTACGGAAGCTTGTTGGCGGGCTCCGTGATGCCTCCCAGACGCGTTCATGATGGGTTTCTGGCATGCAACCACCGGCACGGTGGTTTTTTTAGGTCTGCCAGTTCCGTTGCCCCGGTGATCGAGTGGCGACGGCTATACTTCACGATTCGCCAACCGCCGCTGCAAGACGGCGCTGCCAAGGACGTTCCCTTAGATGCTTCAGTCAATTCGTGACAGCCTTTCCGGCTGGGTCTTGTGGTTTGTCGTGGGCTTGATCGCGGTGCCGTTCGCGTTTGTCGGCATTGAATCGTTCCGGATGGGCAACAGTGATCCGGTGCTGGTTGAAGTGGGTGACACTGAGATCACCGAATCGCAGTTCCGGGCCGCGTTTGATCAACGATTCCGGCAGTTGCAGCAGATGATGGGCGACAGCTTCCGGCCCGACATGATCAACACCGCCGAGTTTCGCGCGGCGGTGCTGCAGGACATGAGCAATGAGGCCCTGCTGCTGCAATATGCGCGCGAGCAGGGTTATCGCGGCAGCGATGCCGAAGTGATGGAGTACCTGCGCGGCCTGCCGGCTTTTCAGCGCGACGGTCGCTTCTCGGCCGAGGCTTATCGGGACGTGCTGGCCGGTCAGGGCATCGATCCGGAGTACTTTGAATCCCAGCTGCGCAACGCCTTGGCCATCGACCAGATGCGCTCGGGCGTGCTCGAAAGTGCGGTGGTCCCCGACGCGCTGCTCGACAATCGCATTCGCCTGCAGCAGCAGCAGCGCTCGCTGAGCACTCTGGTGGTGCCCTCGGCGCCGTTCGTCGCGTCCATCGAGCCCACCGAAGCCGAAATCAACGCGCGTTACGAGCAGAACCAGGCGCAGTACCAGAAGCCCGAACGTGTGCGCCTGGACTACGTGATGCTTGATCCCGCGCAGTTGGCGGAGGTTCCCGATCCCGAGCCGTCGGTACTTGAGGCCTTGTACGAGGCCGAGAAGGCGCGTTTTGTCACCGGCGAAAAGCGCCGAGCGCGCCACATCCTGATTCCCCTGGATGCAGATAAAGATGCCGCGCGTGACAAGGCGGCTGAATTGCGGGCGCGGATTTCTGCGGGCGCTGATTTTGCCGAGCTTGCCGCCGAATTCTCGTCCGATACCGGCTCCAAGGACCAGGGCGGTGACCTCGGCTGGATCGAAAAGGGCCAGATGGCCGCCGACTTTGAAGCGGCATTGTTCGCACTGGACGAGGGCGAAGTGAGCGAGCCGGTCGTCACCGAATTTGGCGTGCACCTGATCCGTGCCGACGAGGTCAAGCCCGAACAGGTCTTGACCCTGGAAGACGAGGGTGTGCGCGAACAATTATTGACGCGTTATCGCGAGCGTGAGCGCGCGCTGCGCATGCAGGATCGGCAGGAGCAGCTCGACCAACTGACGTTCGAGAACGCCAATTCACTACAGCCGGTGGCCGAGGCGCTGGATCTTGAGGTGCAGCAGACCGACTGGTTCACCCGCGAGGGCGGCACCGGGCTACTGGCCGAGCGCGGCATTCTCAATGTCGCGTTCACGCCCGAGTTGATCGATGCCAATGAGAACAGCCGCCCCATCGCCCTCTCGGATGGCCGGGTGGTCGTGGTGCGCAAGGCGGAATATGAGGCCCCCTCGTTGATGGCGCTGGACACGGTCGTCGATGACATTCGCCAAGCCTTGAAGCAGGAGGGCGCGCGCGTTCAGGCACTGGCCCTGGCGGAACAGATCAAGGAAGAGGCGGCCGCCGCGCCCTCGTCAGAAAGCTTGGCGACGCTGGCAGAAAAGCACGGGCTGACCTACCGCGTCATCGGCCCGGTGGGGCGTGACAGCGCCAATGTCGACCCTGCCGTGCTTGCCCGGTTGTTCGCGCTGCCGAAGCCGGCGGAGGATGCCGCAGCGCCCACCTTGAGCGTCGTCATGCGCGACGATGGCGATGCGGCCGTGATCGCGTTCTCGGGGGTGCAGCAGGCCACGGTGAGCGAAGTCGATCGCGTCGCCGCCCGCGACCGCATCACGCAGATGCTCGCCGGTCGTGAGTTCGAGGCCTACCAGGCGATCATGCGCGACGCGGTGCCGGTGAAGCAGCGTCGCTCGCTGACGGACGACGAATCTGCTCCGTAGGCGCGAGCCTTGCCGGGCCCTGCCACCCGATCGCATGTGGACGGGCCTCGTGGCCCAATGTCCTGGTTGGTGACCGTTTGATGCCGTGGGTGCGCAACGGCGGCGGCGTGCCTGATAGGCTCAGTCCATGAAACTTCATTGGCAGATCCTGATCGCGCTGGTCGCGGCTTTCGCTGCGGGTTCGCTGCTCGGCGACGTTCCGCTGTTCATCCGCACGATGGACATGCTCGGCACCATGTTCCTCAACGCGCTGCGCATGCTGATCGTGCCGCTGATCGTGTCGGCCATGATCTGTGCGCTGCTGGGCATCGGCAATGGCGCCGGCCTGGCGCGTCTGGGCGGGCGCACGGTGGTCTATTTCCTCGCCACCACATTGATCTCGGTGACCACGGCGCTGGTGCTGGTCAACCTGGTGTCGCCCGGCATCATCGACGGCGTGCCCGCAGGTGAGCGGCTGGGTCTGTCCGCAGACACCGCGCGGGTCACCGAAAGCGTCGCCGACCGGGGCCAGGGGGACCTGCTGGACATTCTGGTGCGCATGATCCCGGTCAATGTTTTTGAAGCAGCTGCCAAGGCCGACATGCTGGGGCTGATTTTCTTCTCGATCCTGTTCGGCTACTTTGCGGCGCGTCTGCCTGATGGGTTGATGCAGTCGCAGCAGCGCTTCTGGCAGGGCATTTACGAGGTCATGATCCGGTTGACCGGGCTGATCATGTGGTTCGCTCCGCTGGGCGTCTTTGCCCTGGTGAGCCAGACGGTGGCGCAGACCGGGCTTGACGCGCTGCTGCCTTTGGCGTTGTTTTTTGGCGTGGTCGTTGCCGCGCTGCTGATCCAGATGCTGGTCTGGCTGCCGCTGATCTTGCGCAGCTTCGGCCTGTCGCCGCTGCGCCATTTCAAGGCGGTGGGGCCGGCGCTGCTGACGGCGTTTTCGACCAGCAGCTCGGCAGCCACCTTGCCGGTTTCCTTGCAACGACTGCAGTCGGAGGCGGGTGTGTCGGCGAAGGTCTCAGGATTCGTGATGCCGCTGGGCACCACGGTCAATATGAACGGCACGGCCCTGTATGAATGCGCCGCTGCACTGTTCATCGCCCAGGCTTATGGTCTGGAGCTGAGTATTCTCACGCAGTTCACCGTGGTGGCCTTGGCCTTGCTCACCTCGATCGGCGTCGCCGGCATCCCTTCGGCCAGCCTGGTGGCCATCGCCATCATCCTGACGGCGGTCGGGCTGCCGCTGGAGGGCGTAGGGCTGATTCTGGCCGTGGATCGCGTGCTCGACATGGCGCGCACGGCGGTGAACGTGTTCGGTGACACCGTCGGCGCCGTGCTGATGGCGCACCTGGAGGGCGAGCAGGTGCTGCCCGGTGCAACGGAGGCCCAGGCCGCCGTTGCACCCCCTGCATCAGACGCCTCGGGCTGATGCAGGGCGCCACGCGGCCGGTGGATCAGCCTTCTTCCGGGAATTGCATGCCCATGATGCGGTAGCCGGCGTCGACGTAGATGATCTCGCCGGTGATGCCGGCGGCGAGGTCGGAGCAGAGGAAGGCGGCGGTGTTGCCGACATCTTCGATGGTGACGTTGCGTTTCAGCGGGCTGGCGGTCGCGGCGCTGGCCAGCATGTTGCGGAACCCGCTGATGCCCGCGGCCGCAAGAGTCTTGATCGGCCCGGCCGAAATGCCGTTGACGCGAATGCCCTCGCTCCCCAGGTCGGCGGCCATGAATCGCACATTGGCCTCAAGGCTGGCCTTGGCCGGCCCCATGACGTTGTACATGGGCACGGCCCGCACGGCGCCCAGATAGGTGAGGGTGAGCAGGGCCGCATTGCGCCCCTGCATCAGTGGCCGCGCCGCCTTGCCGAGCGCCGCAAACGAATAGGCCGAGATATCGTGCGAGATCGCAAAGCCTTCACGCGTCACCGCGTCAAGGTAACGCCCCTGCAACTGCTCGCGCGGCGCGAAGCCGATGGCATGGATGACGATATCGATCCCGCCCCACTGCTGCTCGACTTCCTGCATGACGTTGGCAATCTGTGCGTCATCGGTGACATCCAGCGGCAGCACCAGCTTGCTGTCGTTGCAGCGGGCGGCGACGTCTTCCACCCGGCCTTTCAACCGATCACCCTGATAGGTGAACGCCAGCTCGGCACCCTCCCGGGCAAAGGCTTCGGCAATGCCCACGGCGATGGATCGATCACTGGCCACACCGGTGATCAGGGCTTTTTTACCGTTGAGGAAACCCATACGGCCTCTCCTTGGATTGGATTGTTGTGATGGCGCCGCCCGTCTGTTCGGCGCGGTTATAACAGGACGATGGGGTAGTTGCGCACCGGGAACGCCGGAACGGCCTTGGCCCCGAAATTGATCAACTGGATGCGGGTCATCAGTTGGCGATCCACTTCGGCATCGCCCAATTCGCTGCTGACCAGTTGCAGGTTACTGATGCTGCCATCGGGATTGATGACGAAGCTGATCACGATCTTGCCGCGCAGGTCGGGATTGGTGCGAAGCGCGCGGTTGACGATGGCCGTGATGGCGCCCTTGTTGCGGTCAAACACCAGCTGGATCTCTTGCAGGCTGCGGCCTGACACCACGGCGTCCCCGCTTTCACCCGGGCGCGTCCGGTCTTCGCCAAAGCCCACCGGGCTTTCCAGCTGCGTGGTGTTGCGCGAGCCCAGGCCGGTGCCGGCGTTGGTGCGGCGCGTCTGGCCGGCGCCTGGCGAGGTGATGCCGCTGCTGCGGGTCTGGGCCGAATCGGCCACCCGGTTGGGGTCTGCCGCGGTGCCTGACCCCGCGCCGCTGCCGCCTCGCGAGCCCACCACGGTCGATGAGGTGAGGGGTTGCGAGGGGTCGATGCCGGTCAAGGTGCTGTCACGCAGGGGTGACAGTTGGTCGAATGCCGCTGCCGCCTCCTGGGCACGACGGCGGGCGTCTTCCTGGGCGCGGGCCTCGGCCTGGCGCTGGGCGATGGCCGGGTCCACGGTCGGCACCGGTTTCGGTGCGCGGGTGGGCTGCGGGGCCACCACTTCTTTCACCGGTTCCGGTTCGGGTGCCGGCTCGGCCTCGGGTTCGATCGGATCGGGCTCATCTTTTTCAGCGGGCGCGGCTTCTTCGGTCTTTTCGGCGACCGGCACGTCTTCGCGCTCGCTGATCAGTTCGACATAGCGCTCTCCGGCCAGGGTGCCGCCGCCAGGCGTCAGCCCAACCAGGTTGATGAACGGCAGAATCAGCATGAAGGCCACGACCGGCAGGGCCAGGGCGAGCAGCAGACGCCGGAATTTGCGGTCCGCGTCTTCGGCCAGTTCCCAGCTTTGCCAGCGGATCACCTCAGCGCTCATTCCGACGCCCCCGGTGACTGGGTGATCACGGCCAGCGAGATGCGCGAGAAGTTGGCGTCGGTGCAGGTGGCCATCACCCGGCGAATCAGCTGAAACGGAATGTCCTTGTCGGCCATGATGTTGACTTCGCCGCGCGACACCTGACCGGGTTCGCCGCCTTCAACCGGCTGCAGCGGGGTGGTCAGCAGGGCGGTCTTCAGGGGCTCAATCACGGCCCCCGCACTGTTGGCCGCTTCCTCCAGCCGCATGATGACGCGACCGTTCAACTGCAGGTCTTCGCGTGACAGCATCAGCAGGATGTGTTCAGACGGCTTTTCGGTGCTCACCGAGCTGGGCAGCGTCATGGCCTTGGCGTTGGGCAGCACTTCAATCTGAGCGCTGTTCACCATCAGGAAGAACACCAGAATGGTGAAGATGTCCATCAGCGACACCAGGTTCAATCCCGGTACTCGGCGCGTGTTGTGCGCCCGGCGCGCGACACGCTGCGAGCGTATCGAAGCACTGCGGATCATGGCGCCTGCTCCAGGGGCGTGGCTTCACCGACCGAAATGCGCGGGAACATGTCGACGAGAATCCCGTCGCGTGCGGCAGGCAGGTAGTGCACCGCGTCCATTGCAGCGATGACGGTCTGGTAAGGCACACCGGGTTCGATCATCAGGGTGATGCTGTCTTCACCGGGCGCTGCGTTCTTGATTTCGGCCAAGGCGGTGTTGACCGCGTCGAAGGGGAAGCGGTCGCCAATGCGGGGCCAGTTACGGACCGACCCTGACTTGTCTTGGAGCGTCAGGGTCTCTTCACGCACGAACAGCGTCAGACTGCGACGCTCCTCGTCCAGCGGCTGGGATTCCGAGTTGTCGGGCAGGTTGAGCTGCTTCACCGCCATCTGGGTGAAGACAGCGGTGATCAGCAGAAAGGGGACCAACACGACCATCAAATTCATGAAGGCCGTGATGTTGAGCTCTTCTGCGTCGACCCGACGGGCCTTTCGCAAGCGTCCAATCATTTAGCTTTTGAACCCGAAACTGTTCAGGAATTTGATCGCGGCCATTTCGACGTTCTCGACCAGCTCATTGGCATTGGACTGCAGCACGGCGTGCAACAGCAGCAGCGGAATGGCCACCATCAGGCCGAAGGCGGTGGTGTTCATGGCCACTGAAATCGACGCCGAGAGCAGGTCAGCCTTTTCAGCCGGGTTGACGTTGGCCACGGCGGTGAAGCCCTTGATCAGACCGATGATGGTGCCCAGCAGCCCCATCAGCGTCGCGATGTTGGCGAAGGTGGCGAGGTAGTGGGTGCGGCGTTCCAGCAGCGGCGTCACTTCCATCAGTGATTCTTCCATCGCCATTTCGACGTCGGCACGGCTGGACGCCGACTTGGAGCGGGCCAGGCCATAGCCCAGAACGCGGCCAATGGCGGTTTCAGAATGGGTGGCGACGCGCTCGGCGCCTTCGTAGTCGCCCTGGTTGAGCATGGGCAGCAACTGCTCCCACAGGCGGCGGTTCTCGCGGCGTGCGCGGCGCAGATACAGGAATCGCTCCAGTGCAATGGCCATGCCGATGACCATGATGATGAGGAGCGGGAACATGAAGGGCCCGCCCTGCTGGAAGAAGTTGATGATGGTGGCGAATACGTCCATGAAAATTGACTCTCGGGGCTGTTCTGGATGCATGACGGGCGGTCCGTCACGTTGGATTTCAAGGGGTGTTGAGGGGGACGTCGGGCGTGACCTGGTTACGTTCCGCCAAAGCGCCGGTCAGCGCGCGATGGTACTTGAGCTCTCGCAAAAAAACCGGGCGGTCGATGGGCAGCAGGCTGGCCTTCACGAGTCTGGCGGGGCGATCCATGTCGGCGGCGGCACTGCTGTCACGCCACGGCATGATGTACAGGCCGATCGGCGATTCGCGATCGCCGATGATCACCGTCCCTGAACCTTCGCCTTCGGCAGCGGCGGGCGGGGCGGGCGGCGCCGGTTGCTCGGCCCCGACATTGGAGGTCTGCACCGCCGGGCCCTCGTCTTGGGCAGATGCCAGACCGGTGATGCCGATCAGCAGGGCGCCCAGCACCGCCGCACGCAGGGGTCGATGAATGTGCGTCATGGGGTCGGCCCCTCGTTCTGGCCAGCGGTGTCGGGCGCGGCCTTGCGTTCCAGCTCGGCAATCCAGACCAGGACGCGAAGATCCTCGCTGCCGGTGAGCGCCAGATAGCGGCGGTAGTGGGTCAGCGCGCCCTCGACATCATTGAGCGGCTGGTCGAGCACCAGGCCAAGGTTGAGGTGCGCTTCGGCCAGCTGATCGTCCAGCGCCAGGGCCTTCAGATAGGCGTCGCGTGCGCCCGCCGGGTTGTTGAGCTGGCGTTCGGTGCGTCCCAGCTCATGCCAGGCCACGGCGTTCTTGGGATTGATCTGCACCGCCTGTTGCAGCGCCGCTCTGGCCTGCGGAAGACGCTTGGCGCGCAGATGCAGAATGCCCAGGTTGGTGGGCGGGCCGGAAACCTCTGGAGCCTCCTGCGTCAGTGCCTCGAAGGCGGCCTGGGCGTCATCGAACTGATTGCGCTTCATCAGATCGAGCGCTTCGAGATAGCGCGCTTCCACCGATTGACCGGCGTCGCCGATCACGCTTTCTTTGGGCGCGTCCGGGTCGTCGCCTGCATCCGGGCGTGCGCCTGGAGCGGCGCAGCCGGCCAGCACCAGCGCCGACATCAGCGCCGCCAGTGCGGCCAGGTGGGGCTTACTGGAAGGGTTCATAGATCGAAATCCCCCGTTCGTTGCGGCCGTAGATGGCCGGCGCGATCTTCACCAGTTCGCGGTAGCTGTTGCGGATGGCATCGTCATAAATGCCCTGGGGAATGCGCTTGAGATTGGTTTCAAAGGTTTCGATGGCGCGCTCCTCGAACGGGAAGGCCTGCTCCTCCAGCAGCAATTCGTACTGTTCCAGCGCCAGCGCGTCCAGATTGCCGGGTCGCTCGGAGGCGTTCAACGCCGCTGCGAAGTTGAGATAGACCACGCCGAGCTGCTGCGTGGCCTCGGTGGTGACTTCGGTGAAGCCGAAGGCCGCGGCCTGGTTGAGCATGGCGACGGTTTCTTCCATGGCCTTGCGGCGTGCCGTCAATGACTCATTCAAGGGCAGGGTGATGCGCATGGCAGCGGTTTTCTGGGCCAGCGCCCGACCCAAAGCCAGCGATGACTCGGCGGCCAGCAGGCGCGTCGCGTCGGTACGTTCGGCACCGGCGCTGGCGTCAGCCGCCACGATGTCCCTCAGCCAACGGCTGCGGCGCGCCGGGTCACTGCCGGCCATCTCGACCAGACGGCTGCGCGCCACCATTGCGCGATCGACCGGCCGGGGGTAGGCGGTGACATAGCGTTCATAGGCTTGGCCGGCGGCGGCGGGATCACGACCGGACGCGTCGAACAGCGTGGCCGCCAGCCAGGCCGACTCCTGCCGAATGTCGGGCGCTTCGCCGGTACGGTCGGCAACGCGGGCGTAGACCGTCGCCGCCTCGTAGGGCTTTTCGTCGCGCTGATAGGCGAGGGCGAGCATCTTGTCGGCGTCGGCGATGCGCGGGCTGTCGGGATGATTGCTGCGGTAGGCCTCAAGCACCTGGGCGGTTTGTGGCCAGTCTTCGAGTTCAAACAGGGTCGAGGCGCCATCGAAATCGGCCGTGGCGACGATGCTGGCGGTGGGTGCGATGGTTTTGACCCGCAGGAAGTGGAACACCGCTTGTCGCAGCTCACCGCCTTCGCGGGCAATTTCGCCCTGTTTGTAGACGCTGGCCGCCAGCTTCTCGACCGTTTCCGGCCGTTCTTCAGCGCCCTTGGACATGAGGTTCAGCGATGCGACAAAGCCCTTCTCGGCCTCCGGGTACTGCTTGAGTGCGTAGTGGCTGTCGGCGGCGACCGCCCACGCACTGCCCATCAAGTTTTCGTCGGCCTTCCCCGGGTGGGTGATGACGCGCTGCGCAACCTCGATGGCCTGGTCGTAGCGCTGCAACTCGTACAGGTCTTCGGCCGCCCGGGTGGTGACCCGCAGCGCTTCGCCGTGGTTGGGAAAGGCATCGGCGAAGCGCAGCGCGCCGGTGATGGCGAGTTCCAGGGCGGCGGGCCGGGCGGCGGCAGGCTGCGTTTCGGCATGCCGCTGATAGGCCAGCACGGCGGCATGACCGGCTTCGGCCGAGCGTTCGTGCGCGGGGTAGTCGTAGGCGGTGCGTTCGTACTCGCGCGCGGCGTTGAGCGGCTCGCCGCCATTGAACAGCGATTCGCCCAGCAGGAAGTTCATCTCGGCGACCTTCTCGTCGCGGGGATAGACCTCGATGATGCGCCGGTAGTAGCCGGCCGCCGTCATGAAATCGGCCGTCTTGGCGCCCGGCTGGGTGGTGTCGTCGGCGGGACGCTGGCCACTGGCGTAAAAGTGCGCGGACAGATCGCCCAGGTGCCCTCGAAGCGCGGTCAGCACCTCCGGGGTGGGGGCGCGACCGGCCCAGTAGGGCGCGTCGGGGTCGTAGGTTTCGGCGTAGCGCTGCTTCTCGCGGACCACGAGGTCACTGAATCCACCCGCCTCGTGCGCGGCAATGACGCGCTCCTGGAAGTCGGGTGCGAGCGGATGTTGACGATGACGCTCGATGAAGGCGGCGCTGGCATCGGCCGCGTCGGTGTAACGCTTCCGCTCCAGCAACTGGTCGCCAAGCGCGGCATAGAGCAACGGAAAGAATCGCGGATCTCCCTGGCGCGCGAAATATTCATTGGCCGCGTCACCGCCGCCGAGCTGGGTGAAGGCCAGCCCGATGACGCGTATTGAATCGCGGGTGTAGTCGACCTTGCGGCTGTCGAGGCCGGCCAGCGCCGTTTCGAGGTCATAGGCTTCGCCGGGCGGCAGTTCGCGTTCCAGAATTTCGATGAACACGTCCACGGCGGCGTCATAGCGCGACTGGCGATACCGGGACCAGCCCAGCTTGTACTGGGCAACGTCGAAGAACGGGGTGGCATCGGCCAGCGCCATGACCTCGGCGTACTCGGCCTCGGCCTCGACGTAGCGGGATTCGAAAAACAGCAGCTCAGCACGCCGAAAACGGGCATCGCCCAGCAGGTCGCTCTCGGGGTGCCTGGCCGTCAGCTTGGCAAGTACCTCAATGGCCTGCGGCGTGTTGCCCAGATTCTGATGGGCGCGCGCCAACTGATAGTAGATGCGGTCGTTGTCAGGCGAGTCCGGATTTTCTTTCAGCAGCTTTTCGTACAGCGCAATCGATTCGGCCATGGTTTCGGCCGCCGCCTCGGTGGCGCCCTCGGCATCGGCCATGCGCACCTGAAGGTCGGCAAGGCGACGCTCGGATTCCTCGCGCGTCAGCCGATCAGACTCCAGTTTCAGCAACTCGCGGTAGTTGTCGATGGCGCGCTGCGGGTCGCTGGCAATCGGCTCTGACTTGATGATGGGCAATACATCGGGGTCGGGTGCGGTTTGACCCTTCATCACGTCACCCACGCTGGGCCCGGGATCGATGCCCCGGGTGGCGCAGCCCGTCAGCGCCAGGGCCGCAAGCAGCGCAGAGGTGTGGTTCAGCCAGCGGGTTGCCATGTGCTCAGCGCGCCTCATCGTTTGATTCGGCTGCCGGGGCCGGGCTCTTGCGTTTGCGGTCGTACAGGCGGGCCAGCGCGAAACGGGCCTCGACCAGGTATTTCTCAATGGTGAGCTGCTGCTCGGCGAGTGCGTTCTTGGCAATGTCGTTGAGCACCAGCGTCTGTTCGGCCACGGCAAGTTCGAGCTGTCGTTCCAGCACGGTGGCTTCTTCGCGAAGGCGCATGGCCTGTTCATAACTGCCGTTGAATTGCGCCGGAAGCGCGGCGGGCGTCAATTTGACGGTGGCGCCCTCGGCGAAATCTGGTGGCCGCTGATAGCGGCCGGGGGGCGCGAGGTCGGGGTCGGCCTTCAGGCGCAGCACAATCTTCGTCCTGGGGGGCTTGCGATCCAGCGTCGCAGCGGCGAACAGCAGCTCAGGGGCCACGGGTTCGCGGATGTTGCGGCGGTACAGTTCGAGTACGCCGTCAAGGCGATCTTTCCAGCCGGTAACGGTGCGGCTGAGCAGGCGCAGGTCGCGATAATGTTTCAAGCCTTCCTGAAAGCGGTGGGAGGCCAGCAGCGACTGCAGGTAATAGGTTTCAGGCACGTCGGGCAGGTCGCGCAATTCCCAATCACGACTGGACTCGTCATTGGCGTCGCGCAGCACCAGGGTGTTGAGCATCACGCCACTTTCGATGGACTGCTGGGCGGCACGTTGGCGCTGGCGGTTGAGCTCCAGCAGGTCGATCGCCTTCTCGTAGTATTCGAGTGCCTGGGTGTGGGCGCCGATGCGGTCCAGCGTGTAGGGAATGGCCAGCGAGGCCTCTTGCACGGCCGGGTCCATGGGGTCGCGGCCCATGAGCTGGGTCCATGCGGCAAGCGCCCGCTGCAGCGACTCTTCTTCGTCTTCGCCCATTTTGGCGCGGGAATAGATGGCAAAGCCCGAGCGGCGAAAAACCCCGTCTTCGATGTAGCCGGGGCGCAGGACGCCGCCCAGGCTCATCATGGTGTTGTAGGGGTCGGTTTCGTCATCGAGGGTCGAGGTGCGAATCTGGCGATCGCCCCGCGGTTGCAGCTCGGCCCAACCCAGGCCCAGCAGCGCGCGGCTGGATGAAGGGCCCTCGGCGCGGATGCGTTGCAGCGTCGCCTTGGCGGTGCCGCCCTGTTCGTTCTGCAGGAAATTCCAGCCCAGCACCAGATTGGCGCGGTCTCGAATCGCATACTCCTCCTCGGTCCGGGCCGTCATGCGGCCAACGCGGTCGAGGGTGTCGCGGCCTTCCAGAGCGCGACCGTCGTTGATCAGCGCCAGCCCGAGGTTGTATTGCACGAAGGGATCGTGGCGCCCGCCGTCATCGACCTCGGACAGCGCCTTGAGCATCTCGATGGCGTCGCCGTACTGGCCCTTGGCCAGCAGGACCCGGGTGACCTGATACTTCCAGGCATTGAGCTCGTCTTCCGGAAGGCTGTCGCGCAGCGTGTTCAGGGTGCGCAGTGCCGAATCGTAGCGCCCGCGGCGGAAGTCCTGGTCGGCCACCAGCATCTGGGAACGGACGTACTGCATGCTGTCATTGCGGCCCACGCCGGCCAGCCGGTAAAGCTGTCGGGCCTCAAGGATCGAGAAGCCCAGATAGGCGTCGCCCATGAGCCACTGAAAGTCCCTGGGCATGTCGTCGATCGGGGTGCGGCCTGCAGCGCCGTTCAGCTCGATTGCCGCGCTCAGGTAGCGCTTTTCGGCCATCAGGGCCTTGGCGGTCTGCACCCGTACGTCTTGATCGCTGCCGGCCTTGTAGAAGCCCGGCGAATTGGTGCTCTCGATCAGCACGGGGCCATCGCGTTCGGTCTGTACGGCGCGCTCCGAATCGCTGTACGGCAGCTGGGGGGGCACGCCGGAAACGGTTTGCGCCAACGCAGGCGCGGCCCATGTGCAGACCAGCAGCGGTGCCAGCCACGGTGCAGTGGATCGGAAGTTCATCATGGTTGCTCGCGCAGGACCTGCGCATCGAGGCCGCGCCGGCTGCCGCCGGTGCGGATGAAGGCACTCCGCTCCGCCTGGCCGCCGGGCTTGGTCCACCGCGCCCTGAAAACGACCGAAGTGGTCTTGGGCAGCTTTTCAAACTCGACGGCGTGTTCCATCACCACAGGCTCGGCACCCTCCTTGGCGCTTGCGTATTGGCCGGTCATCCGCAGATGAACGCGATGTGGGCCCGGGTCAAGATTGGCGAGCAACAAGCGCTTCAAGCCTTCGCTGCGCTGCAGGGCGAGGGCTTGCGTCTCTTCGATCTTCACCGTGACGACCGGGCGCTCATCGATCTGCACCGAGGCTTCAGACACCAGCAGGTCATCAAGCTCAACCCCAAGGTAGACCGCGGTGCGGGTCAGGCGGGGGTAACGCACTTCGTCTTCGACGGCCTGCGCCGCGGCGTTGAAGCGCAGTGTTTCGAGGCGTAATTGTTCAGCCACCTGATCGCGCTTGAGCAGCTCGGGTTCGGTAGGCGCGGCGTGCTGGGCGAAGGCCGTGCACCAGCAAAGCAACGTCGGGGCAAGTAACGCCCATCGCGCGGGTCGATTCATCGAGATCAGGGTTCGGGAAAACACGTAGGTGAGTCTAGCAAAGCGCCCTCAAGCGAGCGGCCCGCATTTCAGAGTGATTGCGCCATCCGTCACCCGTTTGGTCCCCACGATGCCGCCCGGCCTGGGCATTGGGCGGCGCGAACCGGACGGCGTCAACATCTTTCAGGCACGGTGGCGGCTCAGATGTCGTCACCCCAGGGGGTCGGTCGGGATTCCGGGGGGGGGCTGGTGGATTGTTGGCGTGATCCACGAGCCACAAAAAAGTCCGCCGGGCGGGCGGACGGACGCCAATGATGTGAATTGAAATGGTCGGGGAGACAGGATTCGAACCTGCGACCCTCTGCTCCCAAAGCAGATGCTCTACCAAGCTGAGCTACTCCCCGACGGGGTGATGGTTGATTTATCGGTCTCGGTATTGCGCTTCGACCCGCTCGTCCTGACCCTTGATGTCAACGCAGACGGTGGCGGTGGGGCGCGCCAGCAGGCGCGGAATGCCGATCGGGTCGCCGGTTTTTTCGCAGTAGCCGTATTCGCGATCTGCGATGCGTTTCAGGGCTTCATCGATCTTGCGCAACAACAGCGACTCGCGCTCGCGCAGGCGCAGGTCCAGCCAGTGTTCCTCTTCGGCCGTGGCGCGGTCTGCGGGGTCGGCGAAGACCTCGCGCTGGTGCAGGCGTTCTTTGGCGTCGACCTCGCGCGACAGTACCTCCTGGCGCATTTCGAGCAAACGAGCGCGGAAGAACGCGGTCTGCACTTCGTTCATGTACTCGTCTTCCGGCATCGCGCGGACCATGGCTTCGGTCAGCTCGCCCGCTGCGGCGGGCGCTGCCTTGGTGGCCGCCTTGCTGGCCGCAGCACCCGCTTTTGCGGCGGGCGCATTCTTGTTTGCCTTGGCCTTGGCCTTGGCCTCGGCGTCGGGAATGTCAGCTTCCTTCCGGGTCGCTCGGGAGGGCATCGGCCATCTCCTGTAGTGGTGGCACATGGTTCGCCGTGATGTCACGGCGAACCATTATCTGCGAAGTGGTGGTGTATTGACGGTCAGCGCGATCGTGACGGTGGATGGCGTGCTGCCGAAATGGGCGGCGCCAGGCCCCAGCCTCGCGACCGAGCCGCGCATTCTGCCAGATTGCCCCGCGTGCGGCGACATGCCGGGCAACGACGACTCTGATCCCGGCCGGATGCCGCGCCGGGATCAGCCCTTCAGCCTTGCGATTGCCCGCCAGCCGATGTCATTGCGGTGGTGCTCGCCGCGCCAGCGGATGGCCTTGACGCCTTCGTAGGCCTGCTGCTGGGCGTCGATGATGTCGTCGCCCAAGCCCACCACGCACAGCACCCGGCCGCCGCTGGTGAGGACCTCGCCGGCCTGGAGGCGAGTGCCGGCGTGGAACACCTTGACGCCCGCCGGCACGTTGCCAAGGCCATTGATCGCGTCATCTTTCGCCGGTGAGGCCGGATAGTGCTCGGCCGCCATGACCACGCCCAGCGCGGCGCGCGGGTCCCACGACGGTTGGTGGCGCGCGAGCTGATGATCAACCGCCGCATCGAGCAGCGCCAGCAGGTCGCTGCGCAGGCGGCTGAGCAGCGGCTGGGTTTCGGGATCGCCGAGGCGGGCGTTGAACTCGATGACCTTGGCGCCGCCGTCGGGGTCGATCATCAGCCCCGCGTACAGAAAGCCGGTGAACGGCGTGCCCTCGGCCACCATGCCGGCCAGGGTGGGTTCGATGATGGTGCGGCAGATGCGGGCGTGGATGGCCTCGGTGACCACCGGTGCCGGTGAATAGGCGCCCATGCCGCCGGTGTTGGGGCCGGCATCACCGTCGAAGACGCGTTTGTGATCCTGACTGGTGGCCAGCGGCACGTAGTCGGTGCCGTCGGCAACGACGATGAAGCTGGCTTCTTCGCCGTCCAGAAAATCTTCAATGACCACTCTTGCGCCGGCCTCGCCGAGCAGGCTGCCGCCCAGCATGTCCTCGACGGCGGCTTCGGCCTCGGCCAGGGTCATGGCCACCACGACGCCTTTGCCCGCCGCCAGACCATCGGCCTTGATGACGATGGGCGCACCGCGCGCCCGCAGATGCACCAGCGCCGGCGCAATCTCGGTGAACACCGCGTACTGCGCGGTGGGAATACCGTGCCGGGCCAGAAAATCCTTGGTGAACGATTTGCTCGACTCGAGCTGGGCGGCCGCCCGGGTCGGCCCGAACACGCGCAGCTTGGAGGCGCGAAAGGCGTCCACCAGGCCCTTGGCCAGCGGCCCTTCAGGCCCGACGACGGTGAGATGCACCCGTTCGCGCTGTGCCAGCGCCACCAGTTGGTGCACATCATCGGCGGCGATGTCGACGTTCTCGCAGCCGGGCTCGGCGGCGGTGCCCGCATTGCCGGGCGCGACCAGCACGCGCGACACCTCGGGCGACTGCGCCAGCTTCCAGGCCAGTGCGTGCTCGCGGCCGCCATTGCCCACCACCATGACGGTGTGGCCGGGGGTGGAGTGAATGCGATCGTTCATGGGCGGTTACAGGTCAGGGTTGCAGGGAGGAAATTCAGGTGAGCCACAGCAGCGACAGCATCAACGCGCCGGTGTAGTAGACCGGCGCCACGCTGACGGCCCAGAGACGGCTGAACAGGCCGGTGTGCGCAGTGCTGCGATAGAGCCACAACGCGGCCACGCACAAGGCCATTTCAGCGGGAATCGGGTAGAGCGCGAAGCCCGCCAGCGTGTCGACATTGCGCGGCGATCAGAGCCGCAGCGGCCCGGCCATCCACTCGGCGGCAGTAAAGACCAGGCCGCCCAGCAGCGCCGCAACCAGGTAGCGCGCCGATCGACCTTGATCGGCCATCAGCGTCACCGGGAACAGAATCATGACCCACAGGCCCACGAAATACAGCGGTACCGCGCCGCCGATCCGGTCAATGCCGTGGTCGTGAAAGTGTAGGGTTTCGGTGACCGACACCCGTACCCAGTCGGGCAGGACCGTCAGCGCCGAAACCCCCAGCATGAACAGCCATCGGCCGACCCAATCGTGCTCGCCGCGCAGCATGGCGTACAGCGGCAGCAGCAGGTTGTAGGCGATGGCCAGCACCATCGCCCAGCGCCCGAACTGTGCGGCGGGGGTGGCCAAAACCACGCCGGTCGCCAGCAGACCGAAACCGGCGTGGAACAGCAGCACCTCCCGAACGGAACGGTTCATTGCGGCAGGGCGGGCAGGGCGTCGAAAAGGGGAGTCAGGGCAGCCCAGACGCCGTCGGGGCCCTCCATCTGCGGGTCGTGGCCGATCCCGGGCAGGCGCACGGTGTCGGGCCGCGGCACCAACTCACGGCAACGCGCCACCCTGTGGGCACCCGACACCGGGTCTTCGGGACCATTGATCAGCCGCAGCGGGCAGCGGGCGTTCTGCAACGCGCCCATCCAGCGGCCGCGATGCTGGATGCGGTCATCGATGTAGCGGATCAGTCGATGCAGCTGCCGATGGCCGTGATGCAGGGTCAGCAACGACCAGAAGGCATCCAGCGCAGCGGGTGAAGCTTGCGTGGCAGGGCCGAACACCCGCGAAAAGCCGCGATTGAAAGTGCGCTGGATAAGGCTCATTTCAGGCAGGCGGCCACAAACTGCGCCAGGTGGCGCACCGCCTGCGTCGCCTCGGGGACCTTGCCGGCAAACACCTGCCAGTCGTGCCACAGGCCGGGCCAGCTCTCCAGGGTGGCGTCCACCTCGGCCGCTTGGGCGCGCGCCAGCAGCGCAGCGCTGTCATCGGCCAGCACTTCGGCATCGGTGGACTGGATGAACAGCGGCGGCAGACCGCTCAGGTCGGCCCGCACCGGCGACACGCGCGGGTCGTGGTGGGGCAGATCACCCGCGTAATGGCCGGCCGCCTGGCGCATGACCGGCAGCGACAGCACCACGTCACGGTCGGCCTCGCGGATGTAGCTGTCGGCCTCGCAGTGCAGGTCCACCCAGGGCGAAATCAGAAAGGCGCCGCTGGGCATGGGCAGCTTGGCGTCGCGAATGGCCAGCAGCAGGGCCATCACCAGGCCGCCACCGGCGGAATCGCCGCCCAGCACGAGGCGCGAGGGAGGCCGTTCGTCGAGCAGAGCGCGGTAGGCAGCCAGCGCGTCGTCGATGGCGGCCGGGCAGGGGTGCTCTGGCGCCAGCCGATAGTCGAGTACGCAGACCTTCACCCGCGCTTCGCGGGCGATCTGGGCGTTGAGCGCGCGGTAGGTGGGCGGCTGACCGACCACATAGGCGCCGCCGTGCAGGTACAGCAGTGCACCTTCGGAATCGCCGGCTTTCGGGATCACCCACTCTCCCGGCACGCCGCCCACGCGTGCCGGCTCGATGCGCACACCCCCCGGCGGCGGCAGCCCCATGAGGCGGGTCAACTGCCCGAGCTTTTCGCGGCGCACCGGCAGCGGCATGTCCGGCGACGAGAAGATGGGCCCGAGGCTCAGGCGCACGACTTTGCGAAACAAGGCGGCGCGCAACGACATCGGGCGCGGCCACGGCGAGGTCTGGGCGGTCACGTGGAAGAGGCTCGTGGATCAGTCGGGCCGACAGGATACGCAACCCCCGCGCCCACGACAGCGCGCGCTGATCAGCAGGATGGCGGTCGGCTGGGTATGCTCAGCCCCTTTCAAGACTCTGGCCCCACGTAATGAAAAGGGTCCGCTTCATGTGGGTCACCGCCACACGGGCCCTGGCGTTCAGTGGCGCCCCGCGCAGGCGCTCGGCCAAGCTGGAGCTCGACCCCTTCGTGACCGACGAGACCTTGATAAGGCCTGTTTGCGATGATGGCCCACGAAGAGCGACGCATTCGTCAGGATCCGGCGGCCCGAGGCACCGAGATCATGAAGCGCGTGTTCGGCGCACGGTCAGGAAACTGAAGGCATTCTTAACGGCGTGCCCCTTGAGGTACACGCTGCCACCCGTTAACGAGGTGGTGTAAAAACCAAAAATGACCATTTTTATCCCATGCCCATGATGATTCGTTTTGCCGCCGTCGCCGCGTTGTCGCTGTCGGTTGTGTTTGCCGCCGCTGCCGAAGATCTTTTTGTTTCTGACGTGATCAACCTGTCGATCCGTGAGCGACCGGCCAACGATGCCGGCGTGATCGGGCAGGTCTCCAGCGGCGAATCGGTGGAGGTGCTGGAGTCGCTGGGGCCGCAGAGCTTCACCCGCATTCGCGACGCCAATGGCCGCGAAGGGTGGGTGACCTCGCGCTACCTGACCCCAGAGCCCGCGGCGCGCGTTCAACTGGAGAAAGCCGAGGCTGCACTGGCGCAGTCCAACCGGGCCTTGAGCGCCTTGCAGGTCGAGTTCGATGCCGCGCAGGCGCGCCTGGTCGATGCGGCGTCGGCCCTGGAACTGGCGGACGAAAACGAGCAGTTGAAAAGCGTCATCACCGAACTTCAGGACAGCGAGCAGCGCTTGCGGGAGAAGGGCAAGGCCGATCGCGAACGGCGCGCCCTGATGCTGACCGGTGCGGGCCTGGTGGGCGGCGGCGTCGTGCTGGGGCTGCTGTTGCCCGCGCTGGGCCGCAGAAAGCAGCGCTACGGCGGACTTTGACCGCCGTGATTGCAGACGCATTCTGCGGCGGGCCCCGGCTGCGGGCTTAACATGGCGGTCCGTTTTCATTGAATCGCCCAAGCCAACGCCATGTCGATTGTGTATTCGATTCGCCCAGCCGACCCCCGTGGCCACTGGTTCAGCGTTGAACTGACCTTTGACGCGGCCGCCGGCGCCACCTTGAGCCTGCCCAGCTGGCTGCGCGGCAGTTATCGCATCCGCGATTTCGCCAAGCATGTGAGCGATGTCGCGGTGACCGATGCCGACGGCGCCGCGGTGCCGTGGCGGCGCATCGACAAGCGCCGCCTGGTAATCGACGGCCGTGGCGCGCCGGTGACGGTTGCCTATCGCGTGTATGCCTTCGATCCGTCGGTGCGCAAGGCCTTTCTCGGCACCGATCGTGGGTTTTTCAACCCCAGTTCGCTGTGCTACCGCGTGGATGCTGCGGCGCAGATGCCGGTCGAACTGCGCCTGATCGCCCCGGATGATGCGGACTGCGCCGACTGGAAGGTCGCCACGTCCTTGCAGCCGCTGGCCATTGATGCCCGCGGCTTCGGGCGCTACCGAGCCGACGATTACGAAGACCTGATCGATCAGCCGGTGGAAATGGGGCGCTTCGAGCGCGTTGACTTCGAGGTCAACGGCATGCCGCACGCGCTGGTGCTGTCCGGGCATGGCAGCGTCGACACCGACCGGGTCGTGTCCGACCTGAAGCGCATCTGCGCGGTCGAGCATGCCCTGTTCGACAACGCGACGCCGCTGGACCGCTACCTGTTCCTGACCCAGGTCACCGCCGGCGGATACGGCGGTCTGGAGCATCGCAATTCCACCGCCCTGGTCTGCTCGCGCGATGATCTGCCCCGCCCCGGGGCGTCTGGCCTTGACGAGGGCTATCGCAACTTTCTGGGCCTGTGCGCGCACGAGTACTTTCACCTGTGGAACGTCAAGCGGCTGGTGCCGCAGGCTTTTGCCGAAAGTGATCTGGGCGAAGAGGCCTACACCCGCGATCTTTGGCACTACGAGGGCGTCACCAGCTATTACGACGACCTGTTCCTGCTGCGTGCCGGCGTGGTGGAGGCGGCCGATTACCTGGACCTGATCGCCCGACAGGCCACGCGCGTCTGGCGCACGCCGGGGCGGCATCGTCACAGCCTGGCCGAGTCGAGTTTCGAGGCCTGGACCAAGTTCTATCAATCCGACGAATCGACACCCAACCTTACCGTCAGCTACTACGGCAAGGGCGCGGTCATGGCCTTGGGGGTGGACCTGCGTCTGCGGGTGCTCGGCACCCACCTCGATGAGGCAATGAAGCGGTTGTGGCAGCAGTTCGGCGCGGCGCAGCAGCCGGTGCCCGAAGGCGGGTTGGCGCAGGTGATCATGGCCCTGGCCCACGAATGCGGCGGCGAGCAGGGGGCCACGGCCCTGCGCAACTACTTTGACCGTGCCCTGCACGGCACCGAAGACCTGCCCTTGGCGCAAGACCTGGCGGTGTTCGGGGTCGAGGCCGAGTTGCGCGTCAGCCACGGCGCCACAGACCGCGGCGGCCGCAAAACGGGCCGGCCCGAGCCCAATTTCATCGGCGTGCGCGGCAAGCCGGTCGACGGTGGCTTCCAGGTCACCGGTGTGGTGGCGGACGGCCCGGCCGAGCGCGCCGACCTTGCCGTGGGTGATCGCCTGATCGCGATCGACGGCTGGCAGATCAAGCCGGCCAAGCTGGCCGCGCAATGGGCGGCCCTGGCGCCGGGCGAGCCGGTGACGGTGCATCGATTCCGCGATGAAAAGCTGATCAGCTCGGTCCTCACGACCCAGGCGCCCGTGGCCGACACCTGGACGTTCTCGCTGGTCAGCGACCCCGCGCCGGACGTGGCGGCCCGGCGCAAGGCCTGGCTGGGCGTCTGACCGTGCTGGTACTTTCCGGAACCTGGGCGGTCGTCATCACGGCGCTGCTGGCCTATGCCCTGGGCCTGGTGATGGGCGGCATGGTGATGACCGCCCTTAAAGGGGGCGCCGACCTGCGCGATACCGGCAGCGGCAATGTGGGCGCCACCAACGCACTGCGCACGCGCGGCAAGGGCTTTGCGGCCGGGGTGCTGCTGATCGACGTTGCCAAAGGCGTCATTGCCGTCTGGGCGCTACCGCGCCTGATGACCGACGATGCCACCCTGCAGAGTCTGCTGGCCTACGTGGCCGGCGCCGCCGTCACCGTCGGGCACTGCTACCCGGTCCTCTACGGATTCAGGGGCGGCAAGGGCGTGGCGACTCTGGCGGGCGTCTTCGCGGTGCTGTTGCCGGCCGCCCTGCCGCTGGTCCTCGGCGGCTTTGCGCTGGTGGTGATTCTGAGCGGCTACGTGAGCCTGGCGACGCTGACCGCCTGCGTGCTGGCCATGCTGCACGTTGCCTGCTTCGACGCCGCCGGTCTCGGCTCGACGCGCGGCGCCTTCGTCGCCGCCATGGTGGTGCTGGTGGTCTGGAAGCACCGCAGCAACCTCCGCAATCTTGTGGCCGGCCGCGAGTCCCGATTCGAGAACGCGCGGCTTGTTCACCGATTGTTCCGCCGCCCATGAGCAGCTCGGCGCCGGGTGACGACCTGTTGTGGCTGATGCACCAGTTGGCTGACGGCGACTGGCATTCGGGCGAAGCGCTGGCCAGCGAGGCCGGCATCAGCCGCGCGGCGCTCTCCAAACGCGTCGGACAGCTGTCGCGCTTCGGCGTGCAGGTGGCGTCGCGCAGCGGCCTGGGCTACCAGCTCCTCACGCCGTTCGAGCCCCTGTCGCTGGACGCCCTGAAACTGCCCGATGGCCTGCGGGGCAGCGTCGTGCGCGTCACCGAATCCACCAACGCCGACCTGTTGGCGGCCGATGCGGCGCACGATCCACAGATTCGTTTTGCCGAGTTTCAAACCGCCGGACGCGGGCGTCGCGGCCGGGTCTGGCAGGCGCCCTACGGCCAACAGTTGATGATGTCGCTGGCCTGGTCGTTTGCCTCGTGGCCCGACGATCTGGGCTGTCTGCCGCTGGCGGTGGGCTGTCGCCTCGCCGACACCCTGCACCGGCTCGGTGCGACCACCGTCCAGGTGAAATGGCCCAATGACCTGGTGGTGGACGGGTGCAAGCTGGGCGGCATCTTGCTGGAACACCGCGGCGAAATCGGTGGCGCCTGCCGGGTGATCATCGGGCTGGGCTTGAACCTGCAACGCTTCACCGACGATCACGTACCCGACCAGCCGTGGATCAGTCTGGATCAGTTGCTGCCGGTGCCGGTTGCACGTAACGCCGTGGCTGCGGCCATCAGCCAGGCGTTGTTCGCCCTGCTCAGCGATTATCCGAGCGCGGGATTTGCCGCCTGTCGGGACAGTTGGCAACGTCTGGACGCCAGTTACGGACGGTTTGTGCGCATCATCGGCGTCGGCCCGGTGATCGAGGGCCTTGCCCAGGGCGTCGATGCGCGCGGCGCGCTGCAGGTGCAGGCGGCCGACGGGCTGCACAGCGTGTTCAGCGGCGAGGTGTCGATGCGATGGGCATGACCGCCCCCGACCTGCTGATCGACATCGGCAATTCCCGCGTCAAATGGGCGCTGACCCCGCTACGGCAGACGGGCGCGCTGGCCGAACACGAGGCGGCCGCGCACCAGGCGGATCCCGCCGGCATCGTCGCGCTGCTGCCCGAATGCCGGCCGGCGCGCATTGCGGTGTCGCAGGTGCTTGGCGCAGAGCTCGGCGCACGGCTGGGCTTGGCCCTTCAGTCGCGCTACGGCATCGCGCCGGTTCTGGCGCGCGTGCGGCCAGACCATTGCGGGCTGCGGATCGCGTATGCCGATCCCGCCCGCCTCGGCGTCGATCGCTGGCTGGCCATGCTGGCCGCGCGGCGGCTGTCTTCTGCGCAGCCAGTCATCGTCGCCATGGCCGGCACGGCGCTGACGCTCGATGTCGTCGACGCCCACGGTCGGCACCTGGGCGGGTTCATCGCGCCCGGTTTGCACACCGCCCGGCACGCCATGCTGGCCTCCACCCGGTTTGATCACCAGTCGGGGCAAGAAGACCCTGCCGGCCTGGGCACGACCACCGAAGCCTGTGTGGCCAGCGGCGCGCGACTGGCCTGCCTGGGCGCCCTCGACCGAGGCGCCGCCCTGGCGCCCGCCAATGCCCAAAAATGGATTGGCGGCGGAGACGCCGCCACCCTCGCGCGCGATTTGCCCGACTGGCGCGTCGTGCCCAACCCGGTTTTGAGCGGGCTCATGGCAATGTTGGAAGCGACTGACTAAACTGCGCCCCGCAACGCGTCATGCCGGATTAGCACAGTGGCAGTGCAGCGGTTTTGTAAACCGAAGGTCGGGGGTTCAAATCCCTCATCCGGCACCAATACAATCAAGCGAGCCACGCGTTTGCCGCGCCCAGGAAGTGCTTTGACCGTGATCCCCCCGGGAAGCCTGCGAACGACAAAGTCTGAGCCCTTCTCAACGTCGTTGCGCGCGTTGCATCACATCTCCGGGAACTCGAAAAACGGCCCTGCGGCAAAGCGCGACGCTTTTGGTTGCGGAGTGGTGCGCCCGAAGGGAATCGAACCCCTAACCCCGGACTTAGAAGGTCCGTGCTCTATCCAGTTGAGCTACAGGCGCGTTGTTGAAACGATGACCGACCTCGGTGCCGCGGTTTTGCCGAGGTCCTCGGCTTGATGATGCGGTTGTTGCGTCACGCTGCTGGGCATCGCGTGTTCGGTCATCGACGACGCGGCGGCCAACTTGCCGTTCAGCGTGACCGACGGTCTTGATGCGGCTGTCTGTCGCATCGCGAGGAGTTTAAGGTGTTTCAGGGTCGGGTTGGCGGGCTGTTGTTCAATGCGCGGGTGACAGCGGTGCCGTCACTGCGCGGGGGGCGTCCGTTTTGTCGGGCGGGTTTTCGGGGTACACCAGCAAGGCCAGCTCGGTGCGGCTGTAGACGTCGAGCTTGCGGTAGATGCGGTAGAGGTGATTGGCGACGGTAGACGGCGCGATACCGATTTTACGGGCTGCCTGTTTGAACGACAGCCCTTGCGAGACTGCCAGTACGATCTCGCGCTCGCGGGTGGTCAGACGGTCCAGTGGGCCGGCCGGCCACAGGTGCAGCACCCACAGGTCGCCCATCGACTCGCAGCGCACGCACAGGGCGTCGTTGATCATTTGTTGGGTGCCGGGGGGCGGCAGATCGAAGGGCAGTGTCTGCGGGTCGCGGCGGCCGGGAAAATGCCGATCAAGAAAATCCAGGAAGCGGGGTTGGGATTCGTGGAAGCGGCCTTGCGCATCCACCACCGCTGCTGCGCCTGACGGCAGCTTCTCGTGGATTTTGGCGAGGTGCAGGAAGAACAGGTGCGAGGCGGCGTTGACCAGGTGGAACGGCAGCCGGCGTTGTCGGGCCAGGTCGGTTTCGGTCCAGACGCGGGCCGGGTCGCGCCGGTACAGCGTGATCAGCGAGTACAGGCCGCTGCGCGGGTCCAGGTGTGCGGTGGCCAGCACCCGGGTGATGCCGTGCGGCGCAAAGGTCCGCTGATAAAACGCGGACTTGAAAAGGGCTTCGTCGGGCATGACGCGCTGCAGGTCCACAGGTTCGTCGAGCTGGCGCAGCATGACCGGCAGTATCGGGTTGATGCTGCGGGTCTCTTCGAGCAGATGCGGGAAGTCTTGCGGCAGGCCACCGGTCACGGTCACGCTGTGAAAGCGCGCGTCGGACAGCAGGCCCGTGCCCCACAGGGCGAAGTCGTGATCGACGACGCTGCGCAACTCATTGAGGGCCCAGGCGCGGTACTTTTCCGGCGCCACCGACAGCGCCCATCGATACAGGCGGGCAACGTAACGGTCGACGGGGTCTACAGGGTCACTCTGCGGCACGGCTGCGTCTCGTTGGCTGGAGGAGGGTGGGCCCTAAGGCGATTCTGAGCATACGGGGTTGTCAAGCCGGCAACCGGCCCTTTCCGGCGGTTCGATGGTGCCGCAGGCAGGGGCCGGCTGCCGTGGCCGTGACGCCAGCGCGCCCGGCGTCACGGTTGTGGCGGCACGACGCCCAGGGCCTCTTCGACGCTGGTGTCACCGCGCAGCACGCGCGTCGCGGCGGCGCAGCGCAGCGACGTCATGCCCTCGGCCAGGGCGGCCGCACGCAGACTGACGTCATCCACATCGGCGCGAATCGCGGCCTGCAAGGACGCCGACATGCGCATCATTTCGTAGACGCCGACCCGGCCGAGATAGCCGGTATGGCGGCAGTGTTCGCAGCCTGCGGGGGTGTGGGTGGTGGTGGGGCAGGGCAGGTGGC
>TARA_R110000850_G_scaffold30630_2_pt1 | contig 95017 bp, 96 predicted proteins | sample TARA_R110000850 | Tara Oceans TARA_R110000850 (sample SAMEA4397586) | marine metagenome | biome: Polar Biome; feature: [SRF] surface water layer (ENVO:00010504); material: water (ENVO:00002006), including particulate matter (ENVO:01000060) such as... | depth 5 m | reverse complement strand
GATAACCCGATAACCCGATAACCCGATAACCCGATAACCCGATAAAGTGAAACTCCTCATCATAACCCATGCCGTTCATAAAAAGCAAAGTGACCAATGGTTTGCTTATGGTCCGTATGTGAAAGAGATGCGTTTGTGGGAGAAATATGCTGATGAACTATTGATTGTTGCTCCATTGACCCATTCCGGTCCAGGAGTAATTGATTTATCCTATAAAAGTCCGGACATTACATTTTACAAGGTGCCATCCTTTTCACTTACTTCAGTTGTGGAATGTCTCAAAGCATTGTTTGCCATACCCTTTTGCTTGTTTAAGATATGGAAAGCGATGCGAAAAGCAGACCATATCCACCTGCGGTGTCCCGGCAATATGGGCTTGCTGGGATGTATGGTACAGGTGTTCTTTCCAAAGAAAAAGAAATCGGCCAAATATGCCGGAAACTGGGACCCCAAAGCAAAACAACCCCTGAGTTACCGCTTTCAAAAGTGGATTTTAAACAATACATTTCTCACCCGGAACATGCAGGTCATGGTCTATGGGCATTGGGAGGGGACATCTAAAAACATTGTTCCGTTTTTTACGGCGACGTATCCCGAAGCCAAAAAAGAACCTATTGAAAAGCAATTTTTACCTCCCTTTACCGCCTTGTTTGTAGGTGGGTTGACACCCGGAAAAGATGCCTTGTATGCCGTGCAACTGGTGCATCATTTACAGAAAAAAGGAATTGATATGCGTTTGGACATTTATGGAGAAGGGGTACAAAGAGAAGAACTCATGCACTATATAGCAACCCATAAGCTTGCTATAAGCATCACGCTGAAAGGAAACCAACCCACTGAAATTATAGAAAAAGCTTATAAGGAAAGCCATATTTTAATCCTGCCCTCAAAATCTGAAGGTTTTCCCAAAGTGGTGGCAGAAGCTATGTTTTGGGGATGTATACCGTTTGCAACACCTGTCTCCTGTGTTCCTGAGATGCTGGGTGAGGGGGAAAGGGGTGTGTTGCTAACAAAGGAATTGGAAGCAGATGCAGATGCTTTTTGTAGATTGCTGTCAAATAAGGAAAACCTGCAAAAAATGTCAATCAAAGCCCAAACCTGGTCACAGCAATATACTTTGGAAGCGTTTGAGGAAGAAATAAGGAATTTGATTTAAAACTTAGGAAATTAAGGGGTTCACGCATAAAAGTTTCACGCAAAGCATCCAAAGAAAAAGCAAAGTTCGCAAAGGGGTAATGAAAGCCATATATTTAATTTAATTTGTTCACTACTCTGTGAATACCCTCTTTAAGAATCTTGGTATTGAAATTAATCAGTAAACCCAGGCGTTTGTCAGAAAATTTAAGATAGGTAAGTATTTGTGCATAATGAACCGGGGCTATAGTTTTAAACATTTCACTTCTATTATTAATTTATTTTCAACTAAAATATCAACTCTGTAACCAACTTCCATTTTTATTTCTTTGTAATAAAAGGGTAGGGGAACTTGTTGCTGTACGACTAAACCGGCTTCCTGAATATCAAAAGCCAATGCATTTTCATAAGCAGATTCTAGCAGTCCCGGACCCACTTTTTTATGAAGTTCCAAAGCAAGACCTATAACGATATAGGAAAGTTCATTTTCATTCATATTTCTAAAGTACAATTTTTTTTATTTATTGCATATTTCTTTGCGTACTTTGCATACCTTATATTTCTTTGCGTGAAACCTTTTATTCCTCACCTTTTCAGAGTTAAAAAAATAAGTATAAAGTAACCCATGAAAATCCTCCATCTTATTGACTCTTTAAACCCCGGTGGTGCGGAGCGGATGGCGGTGGCTTATGCCAATGCACTTGCCCGGCGGGGGGAGGAAGTTTTTTTATGGAGTACACGCCAGAAAGGTTTGCTGAAAGAAAGCCTGGATCCGGGTGTGAAATATCACTTTTTAAACCGCAAGGGACCCATTGGTCTGCCGGCCTTATGGCAGGCAAAAAAGCTTGTACAAAAACACGGAATTCAAATCGTGCATGCACACAGCACCTCTTTTTTCTTTGCAACCCTGCTTAAGTGGCTATGTCCGGACCTCAGACTGATTTGGCATGACCACTATGGTAACAGTGAAATGCTGCACGAGCGAAAGCGAGGGGTCCTGAGATTTTGTTCCCTTTGGTTTGATGCTGTTTTTACGGTAAACCGAACGCTGGAATCCTGGGCCCGCAAACAATTAAAATGCGCGGAGGTTCACTATATCAGGAATTTTACCACCCCTCAGGCTGCTTCTTCAGCACCTATTACCTTGCTGGGCACATCAGGAAAACGTATGGTGTGTGTCGCTAATATGCGAGCTCAAAAAGACCATAATACCCTGCTGGAAGCTTTTAAAAGAGTAAGTCAAAGTGCACCCGACTGGACACTTCATCTTATTGGAAAAAACTGGGAGGATCACTATTACAGGGATATTCAAGAAAAAATGACTGCTCCGGGGCTTTCTGAAAAGGTGTTTTATTACGGCTCTTGTGAAAACATCCCCGGGCTGTTGCAGCAAGCGAGCCTGGGGGTGTTGTCATCAGTTTCTGAGGGTTTGCCGCTGGCACTTCTGGAATATGGCCTTGCCGGCTTGCCGGTGGTGTGTACCGATGTGGGGTATTGCCGTGAGGTCGTTCAACACTATGGTCAGCTGGTTTCTGCTAAAGATCCCACTGCCCTGTCTGATGTTTTATCAGCATACATCCATGATTCCCAAAAGCGGGAGCAGGATGCCCGTGCATTTCAAAAACATATCCGGGAGCACTATACCGAAGCGGCTGTACTCCCGGAGGTCATTTCTATGTATAAGCGTTTGCTGAAAGGTTGACTTAGTTTTCCGGAAAGGTAGCCATTGCCTTGAGTTCTTCAATCTGTGCCGTATGGCGTGCCGTGTGACCGGCCACAAACAAGAGGTACTGGTAGCCGTCAAGTTTTCCGAAGGGAGCATCGGCAATGCGGTTGCGCATGGCTTCCACTGAAGTATCGTTAATTAATGTTAAAAGCTTTTGCCGCACTTCCACCAGGTCTTCCAATGCACTGGAAGCTTGTGTGTATTTTCCATCCGGTTGGAGTGTTTCCGGGGCTTTTGCCTTAAAGCTTCTGTCTGTGATCCCGGCAATGAGCTCCTCATCGGTACTTGCCCGTAGGTTTTTATCTTCCGGATTTTCCGGTTGGGTCATAACTGCACCCACCATACCGGAAAGGGCTTCTTCTGTCAGCACGATGTGTTCCAGGCACTGGCTGACAGACCAGGTGCCGGCATCGGGTTTGAATTGCAACTGGGCTTCACTTAAACCCATGGTTTGCTCCCTGAGATTGTCCAGGGTGGCCTGGTAGTATTGCAACAGGAATTCTTTGTTCTCGACGGGTTCTGTTACTACTTGTGCGGTCAGGGCTCCGGGCAGGGCAGTAATGCAGGCAAAGGCCATGCAAAGGATATTTGTTTTCATAATGTGATGGTTTAATTTGTTAGATCTATATAATTGATAGTAAAGTTTTTATAAATATTTTAAAAAGGATATTTTTTTAAACAGGCTTGGGTTTTATCAAACGTTCCCGGTTTTTTTTAAAAGTTATGTTTGATGTATGATACCTTACCGAAAGATAAAAAAAATGTTTGGTTTTTTTGGAGGTCTTTTACTATTTTGGTTTCGGCCAAAAGATAATTTTTAAAAAATCTGCAAAACCCTTTTTTTCATGAATAGCGGAATGAGTACCTTTGTGCTTCATTTTAATCTACACGCATGAAAGACGGAATTTACGCAAAAATCACTACCGGTAAAGGAGAAATCATCATCAGTCTTACTTATAAACGCACACCGGGCACGGTGGGTAATTTTGTGGCGCTTGCTGAGGGCCATCTGGAGAATACCGCAAAACCTCAGGGAAAGCCTTATTATAACGGTCTAACATTTCACCGTGTGATTCCCAACTTTATGGTACAGGGTGGAGATCCAACAGGAACAGGAGCCGGCGGACCCGGGTATAAATTTGATGACGAATTTCACCCTGAATTGCGTCATGACCGTCCGGGTGTATTGTCGATGGCCAATGCAGGACCGTCGACCAACGGGAGCCAGTTTTTTATCACCCATGTGGAAACCCCGTGGCTGGATGACAAACATACCGTTTTCGGCTATGTACACGAAGGTCAGGATGTGGTCAATGCGATTGCTCAGGGTGATGTGATGGAAACTGTAGAAATTGTGCGTGTAGGTAAAGAAGCAGAGGATTTCAACGCTGTTGAATCCTTTCGCATCTTTGAAGGAGCCCGGGCCATTCGTGAGGCAGCTGCACAAAAGGAGCAGGAAGATTTGCTAAAAGAACTTTCTGAAGGCTTTGAAAAAACAGACAGCGGCCTGCGGTATCAAATCATTCAAAAAGGTACCGGCAAGGCCCCCCAAAAAGGAGACACCGTAGTAGTGCATTATACCGGGATGCTGCCTGACGGCAAAGTGTTTGATTCTTCTATAAAGCGCAAGACCCCCATTGATTTCCCGGTGGGGAAAGGACATGTGATTGCCGGTTGGGATGAAGGCATTATGCTTTTACAGAAAGGTACCAAAGCGCGATTTGTGATTCCGTCGCAATTGGGATATGGAGCTGCAGGAGCCGGTGGTGTGATTCCTCCCGATGCCACGTTGATTTTTGATGTGGAGCTTGTAGATGTAAAGTAAATGCGATAAGGGCGTGGAAGCGTCCTTAAACCTTCATGCGCCATCCAAAGGGATCGTCTGCCAGATTGTATTGTATGTCGAGCAGGCTTTTCTTGAGTAGTTTTGCATAAGAGTCATCAAGCGGTTCCAGGTCAAAATGGTCATCTTTGTACCCGAAGCCGGATACCGGACTGATAACAGCTGCGGTTCCCGCACCGAAAATTTCTTTCAGGCTTTTGTTTTGAGCCGCTTCCAGCACTTCCGAAACCGTTATTTTCCGAACTTCAACAGGAATACCCTTATGTTCGGCGAGGGCGATTATACTTTTACGCGTCACACCATCCAGAATACGATCGCTTGTGGGAGCTGTGATGAGGGTGTCGTTGATTCTGAAAAATACATTCATGGTCCCGGCTTCCTCAAGATATTGGTGTGAACAGTCATCTGTCCAGATGATTTGCTGATACCCCTTTTCTTTTGCAAGCCCTGTGGGATAAAACTGTGCGCCGTAATTTCCGGCGGCTTTTGCAGCACCCACACCACCGTTTGCTGCACGGCTATATGTTTCGGCGATAAGCACCTTGACGTCACCGGTATAGTATGCCTTAACAGGGCAAAGTAAAATCATGAATTTGTAATTTGCCGAAGGGGCAGCAGAGACACCCACCTGATTTCCAAATACAAATGGACGGATGTAGAGGGAATTGCCATAGCCTTTGGGTACCCAGGCCTTGTCCATTTGTAACAACTGCAACAGACCGTTCATAAAGATTTCTTTGGGAATCTCAGGAATGGCAAGCCGTGTAGAGGATTTGTTAAAGCGCTTAAAATTTTCTTCCGGGCGGAACAACCAGACGTCATCATTGTCATCGCGGTATGCTTTCATGCCTTCAAAAATAGCCTGGCCGTAGTGAAATACACGTGCTGCCGGGGATATTTCTATCGTTCCGTAGGGTTCAATGACAGGATTGTTCCATTTGCCGTCAACATAATCACAGCTAAGCATATAATCCGTAAATACATTTCCAAAGGTCAGGTTTTCAAAATCAACTTCTTTGATTTTGGATGCTTTGATTTTATTGATGGTGATGGGGAAGGTATCTTGAGTCTGCATGGTACGCTTTTTTAGGTTGCACAAAAGTAATCATTTTTTTGGAGCATTTAAAATCAAAAGAAATCATAAAATCCATTATCTTTGTAAGCTATAATAGTGTACAACCTTAATTTACATACAATGAAAAACCTTCTTATAATTTTCAGCGTTATCACCTTATTTACAGCATGTAAAAACAATACTGAAAAACAGGAGATTTCTGCAGATGAAGTCATTCACGATATAAGCTATACCAGTTTTGGTGCAAATACTACAGAAAGTGACGCACTTTCAAGCGAGGAAATGGCAGTTCTTTTTGGCACATTGAAACCCGGCGACACCGTTCCCGTGAAATTCAGATCAACCGTTACTGAAGTTTGTCAAAGCAAAGGATGCTGGATGAAACTGGACCTTGGCAATGCAGAAACCATGGTCACCTTTAAGGATTATGCTTTCTTTATGCCCAAAGACCTTTCCGGAAAAGATGTGGTTGTCAACGGCAAAGCTTTTGTAAGTGAAATGAGTGTTGATGACCAACGTCATTTTGCCGAAGATGCCGGAAAATCGCCTGAAGAAATCGCTGCAATCACGGAACCTAAACAAACCTTATCGTTTGAAGCTGAAGGCGTTTTGCTTGTCGATTAATTAAAACCATTCACCATTTTTGAAACGAACCATCATCATAACAGCAGACGGTTCAACCACAATACAGCTCACTGACTGGCAGGAGCAGTATCACTCAAAACACGGTGCCATACAGGAGGCCACCCATGTCTTCATCCACATGGGTTTGTCTCTTTTTTCAAACAAACCTTCCGTTTCCATTCTGGAGATTGGTTTTGGTACGGGGCTGAATGCATTGCTCACCTTGCTGGAATCTGAAAAGCAAGGCCTGCAGGTGCATTATGAAGGCGTTGAAGCCTATCCTGTTTCTCAGAAAGAACTGCAACAGGTTAATTTTCCTGAACTGCTGGATGTACCCCCCTCTCTTTTTGATACATTGCACCGCGCCAACTGGGAGGAAGATGTGATGATTACACCACTATTTCAACTTAAAAAAAGAAAACAATTCTTTGACACTATAGATGACAAAGATTGTTTTGACCTGATTTATTTTGATGCTTTTGGAGCACGGGTACAACCTGAATTGTGGACCGAGCTCATCTTTGAGAAAATGTTCTATGCACTTAAGAGCCGTGGCGTTCTGGTTACTTATGCTGCCAAGGGCAGTGTTCGCCGCGCGATGCAGGCAGTGGGGTTTACCGTGGAAAGATTACCGGGTCCGCCCGGAAAAAGGGAAATGCTGCGGGCGACAAAACCCTGAATTTTGTATCTTCACGCTCCAATATAGTATTTAATGAAAGCAATTGTTATTTCAGGGGGTGGGAGCAAAGGAGCCTATGCAGGCGGGGTGGCTCACCACTTAGTAAAGGAACAACACAAGGATTACAATTTATTTATAGGCACATCAACCGGAAGTCTTTTGCTTCCGCACCTGGCTTTGGGAAAAGCAGAAAAGCTCAGATCCATTTATACCCAAGTTACTCCTAAGGATATATTCAATATCAACCCTTTTATTATCAGGAAAAAGGGGAATCGTGAATATGTAACCATCAAGCACTGGAATGTGGTTTGGCAGTTATTGCGCAATAAGCGCACATTTGGCGAAAGCAAAAACCTGAGAAAGAACATTGGCAGGAATTTTACAATTGACGAATTCAACACCCTGAAAGCAAGTGATAAAGAAGTGGTTGTTACCGTATCCAATCTCACTAAAAACAAGGTGGAATACAAATCTATCAAAGATTATGATTACGAAGATTTTTGTGACTGGATGTGGATTTCTGCAAACTATATTCCGTTTATGTCTTTGGTGACAAAAGACGGGTATGATTATGCAGACGGCGGTTTCGGGGCGGTTTCACCCATACGAGAAGCTATCAGGAGAGGGGCTAAAGACGTGGATGCCATCATCCTGGAGGCCGAAAATATGGAACACAACATCGTGCTGGGTAAAAATCCGTTTTCACTGATGGTCAATCTCTTTGCTTTTGTGGTTGATCAAATCGAATACCACAACATAGCCGAAGGCAAGCTTGCCGCCCTGGCCCGGGACGTGGAATTGCATTTGTATTATACCCCTACCAAGCTGACGGAAAACTCCCTTATCTTTGATAAAAAACTGATGAGCAGCTGGTGGCAACGCGGTTTTAACGCAGCTGCAAAACGTGTTGCATCAAGCAAAGTGGAGTATCTTCCCTGACGAAGGAAGCATAAAAATTATTGTTCTTGAAGATAATATTCTGTAGCACGAACCAAAACGTCCAGAGCGCTTTTTTCATCCTCAACAGATTGAATTTCCATACTGTCATTGCCTTTGTAGTGGCGCAACCAGGAGGTCAGGACCTCCAAAACACCGGGATAGTTGGTTTTGAGTTCGTGCAATGACTTGATTTTGCCAAAGTGGGATTCGTCTGAAACAGCAATCAGTTTATCATCCTGCTCGCCGTTGTCAAGCATTCTGATAATACCAATTACACGTCCCGGAACCACCGTTCCCCGTTCTATGGCCGGCCCCAAAAGAAAAACATCCAGAGGGTCACCATCGCCGCCAGCAGAAGCAGGCAAATGGGTTTGAGGTATAAATCCATAGTTTGCCGGATATGGCAAAAACTTTATGATGCGTAGCGAATCTTTATGAATGCGTTCCCATTCCAAATGACCTGAGTCTTTATTTACCTCCCATTTTTGATCGGTTCCTGCAGGGATTTCAATAACAATATTAATCCGGTTATCACGGGTGAAGGTGGTAAAATCCTGTGAGTAATTGTGTGTATCAATAACTGTTGGCTGCAGTGAAATAGATTCTTTACAGGCATTCATTAAAAAAAACATAAGGAGGAAACCAATACGCCAACCCATTTTTTATATTTTAAGATTACATCATTTCTGAAATTTCCTGTTTCAGGTACAACATCGCTTTTTGAGAAGGGCTTACTTCATCCATAAAATGATTGATCAGGGTCTCGCGAAGTTTGTCTGAAGTGTCCACTTTTTCATTCATTGCGGTTTTCCTGATAAGCTGAATGGTAGCATTTTTTGCGGCATTAATCATATTCCAGCAGTCATTGGTAATATAAATTTGCTGCGCAATGTTGTGTTCAAATTCCTGTTCGATGCTTTTAGTAAGCAGCTTTTCATAGCCATCCACATCTTCAGAAAAAGGGGCAACCCTAACGAGGAGTTTGTTTGGGGCAATGCGCTCCAGAAACAAGGCAAAGCGTTCATAGGCTTGTAGCCTTAGGGGGAGCATGTTTTTCTGTGCTTCTTTCTGCAACAAAAAACGTCTGCGTCCTTCTTCATTAGCCGTATGCCCTTTGAAAAAATAATAGGCAACAACACCCACCACTATTGCAGGTAATAAATAAGCAAAATAACTGATTACTTGAGTAACTTCTTCCATGGATTGTAAGCTTAAGATTTACGTATTTTATTAAAAATGTTTATATTAAGGATGAATGTATGTATTTTACTGACAGTGGAGCTTCGGTTTTTATTTGCATTTTCAACTGTCACATTATAATGCGAAAATAACCCTTTTTAATTTAATTTGTTCCCGGGGGTAACAATTTTAGCATTTATTGATATACAACTATAACCTTAAAATTTTAGTATTATGAAAGCAAAACTATTTTTACTTGCCTCACTTTTTATAACGTTTGCGGCAAGCAGCCAACTTCAAAAGAATGTGGGGGTCAATCAAAAAAACTTTCACAATGTGAATGCCGAACCTATCAGCATAGGTGCAGCCAATGATATAATTTCTGCCTCCAATCTTTTTGATGCATCCATGGGAGGAGAAGAACTCATTCTAAAACGAATTGATGCCACAGGTGCTATTGTTTGGATGGAAACATATGCCAATACTGCGATTGGACGAGCCCGGGTTTATGATATAACCACCCATCTTGATTTGATTTATGTAGCGGGATCTATAGAAGATGCCGGTATTAACCGCTCTTTTATTGCGGTTGTAGACGGAATTAACGGAAACCTGCTCAATGCAGAGATTTTTGATGTTGTATCACCCAGTTTTCATTCCATACCTTTAAAAATCATTTACACTGAAAGTGATGCCACCGGAAATGCAACACCCGACCCCGGGCTTGCAGTAGTGGGGTTCTTCAGTTCGTGTCCTCCTATCGATGTTTCCTGTACCTTGAATGCGGGCTTTGTTTTGCGAACAGACCTGAGCCTGAATATTCTATGGTCGCTGGAACTGGAGTCTATAGTAACAAGTTCACTGGATAATGATTTCATCAATGGAATTACAGAAACCTCAGACGGGTATCTCCTTACCGGAAGTGTGACCGGTGAAACAGCCGCTCCGGGGGTTTTTCAGCAAGGTGTGCTGGCTCATAAAATTGACTTTTTAGGAGTTAACCAGTGGGACAGCAGTTATCTTTTCGGAAATTCCAATGATGTAAGTGTTGACGCATACTATGACAATGGAACCAATGAAATCTATATGTTGACCAATTATTCAGCTTCTCATCATTTTGGAATTACTGCACTTGACAATGCATCGGGAGCTATCCTTCCCACCAAATCATGGTCTGCCTCCTCAGCATTTTTGGATTACTATGGCTTTAAGCTAATGAGGTCAGGGAGCAGTGCCAACAACCTGGTAATTCAGGGCTATAACAGGGATAATACAGTAACCGGCACCATGGATCAAACCAATCCTTTTGTGTATGAATTTGACATGGCCACCGGGAATCAGGTGGGCGACAGTTATCAATATTTATTGCCACACACAGAGCCAGTGGGTGATGCATTTAATTTCTGGAACGGGCAGATGCCTTTGATTTATTATCCTGATATGGGCTTTTTGTATACTGATAATGCAGGAAATGCCAGTTATGCATTTGGCGGGTATCGCACAGACGCTACAGGTTTTACCAATATTGAAGTCTTTGCGACCCCCTTAAGCAAACTCAACCCTTGCGATCAAGAGAATTTAACATTTACTGTAAATGTATTGCCTGCATTGACAAGCATCACGACAGTATCTTCGGGAAATACCCCTGTTACTTCGGCTCCTTTGGTGTTGAACAATACTGCGGTTACCTATACCGAAGACAGTTGTGACCCTGCAATGTCAGTGGGAAGCAATGATTTTAATGAAATAAAAATATATCCCAATCCAGCTTCAGAACGCATTTATATCTCCGGACAGGCAATTCAGTCAGTACAGGTAGTTGATGTAAGAGGCGGTATTGTTCTTGAAAAGACATCCTATAACCCCGCCGGCGGATTGTATGTGGGCGATCTCAGGAGTGGTATCTATTTCGTAAACGTTCAGGGAGAAAATGATATAACCCAAACCTTTAAGATTGTAAAAAGGTAAGACCCTTTTCATCGTAAATAAAAAACCCAACATTTTAGTTTGTTGGGTTTTTTATTTTTTTGTACAAATATTTATTCAGCATTCATATAATCGAGTGTAAGTTGTGACAGTGCCTTAACCCCAAGAAGCATCCCTTCATCATCAATCATAAAGTCCGGGGTATGGTGTGGATAGGGTGTTTTGTTACCCGGAGTCATTCCGCCAAGGAAAAAGTATAGGCCGGGCACCTCTTCCTGAAAAAAGGAGAAATCCTCACCACCGGTCGTAGCTTTTACCAGTTCGACATTTTCTTCCCCGGCAACCGCCTGCAAGGTAGGAAGCATTTGTGCCGTTAACTCAAGGTCATTGAATGTAATTCCCGTGTTGTTTTGAAAACTGATGGATGCATCCCCGCCATAGGCTTTGGCAATGGCAGGGACCATTTCGTTCATCCTTCTGATAATCATCTCACGCATATCAGGGTCCAGGGTCCTGACTGTGCCAATCATTTCAGCACTTTCAGGAATGATGTTAAAACGCGTGCCGGCGGTAATTTTACCCACTGTAATGACAGCAGGTTCTTGTACCAGGGGAGACTCCCGGCTGATGATGGTCTGCAGGCCGTCAATAATTTTAGCAGAGATCAAAATGGGGTCAACACCGGTCCAGGGAGCCGAGCCGTGCGTACCTTTGCCTTTGACATCAATCACAAAGCGCTCGACAGCAGCCATGGTTCCTCCGGGCTTGTAGCGAATCGTTCCCACGGGAGTTCCTGAATTGATGTGCAGGCCGAAAATTACATCCACATCAGGATTTTTAAGAACGCCTTCTTTAATCATAAGTTTTGCCCCGCCTTCTTCTCCGGGTGGCGGGCCTTCTTCGGCGGGTTGAAAAATAAATTTCACAGTTCCGTTGAGCAGGTGTTTGTTTTTGGTGAGTATTTCGGCAACACCCATTAAGATGGCAATGTGGGTGTCGTGCCCACAGGCGTGCATCACACCGGTTTCTGTACCCAGAAATGTGGTTTTTACTTCGCTTTTAAAGGGCAGGTCGTTGCGTTCGGTAACGGGGAGGGCGTCGATATCTGCCCTGAGCGCTACGACTTTGCCGGGTTTATCACCTTTTAACAGGGCTACCACTCCTGTTTTGGCAATTTCGGTTTCCACTTCGAGTCCCAGGTTTCTGAGGTGTTCCGCTATTTTTTCGGCAGTTTTGAATTCGCGGTTGGACAACTCGGGATTTTCGTGAAAGTAGTGGCGCCAGTCGATTACTTTTTGTTCGATGGTTTCAATATCTTCAAGAAGTTTAGCATCCATTTGAGCTGATATGGGTAACGAAAAAGCAATCAGGATTATAAAGGTGAAATATTTCATATTATAAGAAAGTTAAAATGAAATCTAAAGGTATTTAAAATTTCAATAACCGGAAACTTTGTTAGTAAATTATGAAAAATACATGTGTTTATTACCCCCTGAATGGTTATTTTCACAGCTTTAAAACCAATTGCTTTGCAGGAATATTTAGAACAGTTAAACGAGGCCCAACGTGCCCCCGTATTACAGAAGGATGGTGCCATGATTGTCATTGCCGGTGCCGGTTCAGGAAAGACCCGTGTGTTGACTTATCGCATTGCCTATTTGATGGAGCAGGGAGTGGATGCTTTTCAGATTCTGGCTCTTACCTTTACCAACAAGGCTGCCCGGGAAATGAAAAAGCGGATCTCACAAATCGTGGGCGCCGGGGAAGCCAAAAACCTTTGGATGGGTACGTTTCACTCCGTTTTTGCGAAAATCCTCAGGGCTGAAGCTCCTCGTTTGGGATATCCTTCCAATTTTACAATTTATGACACCCAGGACTCTCAGAGTGTTATCAGGGCAGTAATTAAAGAGATGAACCTCGATAAGGATATCTATAAGTACAAACAGGTGTATTCCCGCATTTCGTCTTATAAGAACAGCCTGATTACCGTAAAAGCCTATTTCAACAATCCGGAGCTTATGGAAGCTGATGCTATGGCCAAAATACCCCGTATGGGCGATATTTATAAAGCGTATGTTGAGAAATGTTTTAAAGCCGGTGCGATGGACTTTGATGATCTGTTGCTGAAGACCAACGAACTGCTGACCCGTTTTCCGGAAGTACTTTCAAAATACCAAAACCGCTTCCGTTATATCCTGGTGGATGAGTATCAGGATACAAATCACAGTCAATACCTAATTGTAAAAGCACTTTCAGACCGTTTTCAGAACATCTGTGTGGTGGGTGATGATGCTCAGAGTATCTATGCGTTCCGGGGTGCCAATATCAACAACATCCTCAATTTTCAGCGGGATTATGACGATGTGAAGGTTTTTCGCCTGGAGCAAAATTACCGCTCTACCAAAAACATTGTGGAGGCAGCCAATTCCGTTATCGATAAAAACAAGACCAAACTCGACAAGGTAGTCTGGACGCACAACGACTCCGGAAATAAAATCAAGGTCAATATGTCAATGACCGATGGTGATGAAGGTCGTTTTGTGGCGAGTTCCATTTTTGAGAACCAAATGAACCATCAGCTGCGCAATGGTGATTTTGCCATACTGTATCGTACCAATGCCCAGTCACGGGCAATGGAAGACGCCCTTCGCAAAAAAGATATTCCATACCGTATTTATGGCGGACTGAGTTTTTATCAGCGTAAAGAAATCAAGGATGTGCTGTCTTATTTGCGACTGGTTTTAAATCCGAAAGATGAAGAAGCCCTGAAGCGGGTCATCAATTACCCTGCACGTGGAATTGGAGGAACCACCATAGACAAACTTGTGGTAGCTTCCAATCATTACAACCGTTCCCTTTTTGAAGTGATGGAGCATCTGGACAAGATAGACCTTAAAATTAACAGTGGAACAAAGAACAAGTTACAGGATTTTGTAACGATGATCCAAAGCTTTCAGGTGTTGAATGAAACTTACAATGCTTTTGAAATTGCTGAGCACGTGATCAAAAAAACAGGACTGGTTCAGGAGTTTAAAAAAGACGGTACCCCGGAAGGGATAGCCCGCATTGAAAACATTGAGGAATTGCTGAACGGTTTGCGTGACTTTGTCGAGGAGCAAAAAGAACTCGCAGATACCTCCGGCTCTTTGGCTGAATTCCTTGAAGACGTAGCCCTGGCAACAGATCTGGACAACGATAAAGGTGATGAAGACCGTGTGGCTTTGATGACGATTCACCTGGCAAAAGGCCTGGAATTCCCTTATGTTTATATTGTTGGGCTGGAAGAAGACCTCTTTCCCAGTGGTATGAGCATGAACACCCGAGCCGAGCTTGAAGAAGAACGACGCTTGTTTTATGTGGCGCTTACCCGTGCTGAAAAGCAGGCCTACCTCACCTATGCACAAACCCGTTACCGCTGGGGCAAGTTGATTGATTCAGAGCCCAGCAGGTTTATAGAAGAAATTGACGAAGACTACCTGGAGTACTTAACCCCCAAAACCAGTGACCGCTACAAACCCCTGATTGATGCTGATATTTTTGATGAAGTCGATCACAGCAAACTGCGGCTCCGCAAGCCCACGAACGGAACCCCGCCGCGGGGGCCGTCTGAAGAACAGTTAAAAAAACTGCGCCGTTTAAAACCGGTAGCAAAAACCGAAACTTCGAGTACTCAGGATATCCTGCATCTGGACGTGGGTGCTGTGGTGGAACACATCCGGTTTGGGAAAGGCAAGGTACTCAAACTCGAAGGTGTGGGAGCCGATAAAAAAGCTGAGATAAATTTTGAAAACGGGGGCGTGAAGAAGTTGCTCCTTCGATTTGCGAAATTAAATGTATTGGATACATAGCCTATGATGTCAGTTCAAAATATCGTGATCATGATGCTGTCTGTTTTCAGTGTTCTGTTGCTTTCAGCCACGTTTTTTATGTCGCCTGAGTCTGAAGTCTACCGTTTGATTACCTATTTTGATTTTTTGCTGTGCATTGTTTTTGTATATGACTTTTTAAACCAGTTATTCAGGGCAGAAAACAAGTGGCGGTATTTTTATACCATCGGCTGGCTGGACCTGCTTTCCTCCATACCGGTGATTTATGAATTCAGGTATATCAGGATTTTCCGTGTTTTCCGCATATTCCGTATTATTAAATCCATAAAATTCCTCTTTGAATTTATCAAAAAGAATAAAGCCGATTCCCTTTATGGCTTTGTGGTCTTCACTGCTTTTACTACGCTGGTATTAACAACCACTGCGGTGTTGTATTTTGAAAAAGATGTGGGTAATATAGCCACGGCCGAAGATGCATTGTGGTGGAGTTTTGTTACCATTACCACAGTGGGTTATGGTGATTATTACCCGGTTACCCATATCGGCAAATTCATTGCCTTTATTTTAATTGTCTGCGGAATTGCTTCTTTTGGTACGGCTATAAGTTTTATCAACCAAAAAGCGTCTTCCTTTAAATCCGATAACACATCATAGCTTATAAGGGCAGATAGGTCTCAATATAAGTAGTTAATTTCAACTGCAGGTCTTCGCGGTCATCCAAACTCCAGTCATCACCGTGACCTCCCTCATATATGGTAAATATATTTTCAATAGCTGCTGCATCAAGCGCCTGGGATAAGCTTGTTCCGTTGCTTAACGGTACTATCGGGTCCTGATCGCCGTAAAAGAGCAGGGTGGGGGAACTGCTTGCAGACACCTGATACACGGGGCTTACTGCTTCAGAGAGGTTGCTCCCGGCAGGATAAGCACTTGCATCCACAAGTATTGATAAAGCCAACGCAAAGCTAGGGTCATCTGCATAAAAAGGATCTGTGAAATCTGTTGGGCCCACAATATTGGTAACAAATTTTACCTGATCTTCTGTATCATAAACATAATCATACATCAATGCCAGATGCGCCCCGGCACTTACACCTATAAAGCCGAATTCCGGTTTGATCTGGAGGTCCTCTTTTTCAGCGGTAACTTTATTAACCACACTTTGGATGTCCAGAAACTGGTTTGGAAAGGCGGGGGTTCCTATTTCGGCAAGGACATAATTGGTATTGACGATGGCGTAGTTAGGGTAACTATCCTGAATCAGGGATACAAATTCGGTCATATCATCTTTGTCACCGGAGGTCCATCCGCCGCCGTGAATGAGTACCAATACTTTAGTGGTTTCATCTGTGCGACCGGCCGGAAGGTAGATATCATAGTTTTGTTTGTCATTGGGTCCGTATGAAACATCAAAACGTTCTTCAGCTTCCAGTTCCGTAACGGGATCATCAGTGGGGTCATCCTGGATGTTTTCCTGTGAGCTGTCATCTGAGCTACAGGAAATAAAAAAGAATATCAGGGTAAAGGCTGTTAAAACCCGGGGCAAAAGGTATTTTTTCATGAGAATGCTTTTCTTACAAACGCAAAGTGCGTACTTTTATGTTTTAAAAGTATTAAAAATAGTGGTTTATGGCAAAATTTATCAGAATCTATGAGGAGAATCCAAACGAGAAGCACATTGCGGAAGTGGTGAAAGTGTTGCGTGACGGAGGTGTGATTATTTATCCTACAGACACAGTTTACGGCCTGGGATGTGATATTACAAACAACCGTGCCCTTGAGCGTGTGGCCCAATTGAGGGGTGTGAAACTGGAAAAAGCAAATTTTTCCTTTGTTTGTGAAAGCCTGAGTAATTTGTCTGATTATGTGAGGCAAATTGATACTTCTACTTTCAAAATGCTGAAACGTGCCTTGCCGGGACCCTATACTTTTATCCTTGAAGGAAATAACAATTTACCATCGGTATTCAAAAAGAAGAAGACGGTGGGTATCCGCGTGCCTGATAACAAAATAGTGAAAGCCATTGTCAGTGCGCTGGGCAATCCCATTGTCTCAACATCCATCAGGGATGAGGATGAGGTGATAGAATACACCACAGACCCTGAACTGATTTATGAAAAATGGGGAAACCTGGTAGACCTTGTCATAGATGGAGGCTATGGTGACAATGTGCCTTCCACTGTCATTGACCTTACTTCAGGGGAGCCCATTTTAATACGGGAAGGAAAAGGAAGTTTGGTGATATAAAAAATGCCCCGGAAACGGGGCATTTTAATTTCTTATCTAAACGAAAATTAGTTGATATCCGGGTCTTTAAGACCTTCTTCTATCATTGTATAGAACTGATCCAATTTTGGAAGTACCACAATACGGGTTCTTCTGTTTCTGGATCTTCCCTCAGCATCAGAGTTGCTGGCAACAGGAATATACTCTCCTCTACCACCGGCAGTCATTCTCGCTGGGTCTACACCGAAGTCTTTTTGAAGCATTCTAACAACCGCAGTAGCCCTTAATACACTTAAGTCCCAGTTATCCTTAATACCCGGTCTGCTGATGGGCACATCATCTGTATGTCCTTCAACAAGGAATTCAAAATCTGGTTTGCTCTTTACCACCGTCGCTACTTTACCAAGGACCTCTCTGGCTCTGCTGGTAATATTATAGCTACCGCTAGAGAACAATAATTTATCTGAAATATTAACATACACCACACCTTTTTCAACGCTAATTTCAATGTCAGTATCATCAAGGTTTCCGATGGCACCTTTTAAGCTTTGTACAAGCGCGAGGTTAACAGAGTCCCTGCGGGTAACGGCATCGTTTAGTTTGCGAATGGTCAGGTCTTTTTCTTTAAGACTTTCCAGGGATCGTTCAAGGTTTTCAGCTCCTTTTTTGGTGAGGTCAGTAAAGTCGCCAATGCTTCTTATCAGGTCTTTGTTTGTAGCATTCAAAGAAGCCACCTGGCTTTCAAGTGAATTTGCTTTTGATTGCAGCGATGCACGTTCCTCAAGACAGCTGTTTAGTTTTACAGTGGCACTGTTGAGTAAATCCTGTGTGTTTTTGTGTTGTTCTTCAAGCTCTGTATATTTTTTTTGTGAAACACAGGAAGAGAAGAGTAGTGCGATGGCACCGCCAAATAAAATTAATTTTTTCATAGTTATTGGTTTATTTTAAGAGTTAATTGGAATCAAAATTATCAATTTATATGCCATTTCTAAAAAAGTTAACAAATATTTAAAAATATTGTTTCAGACCTTGTTAAATTTTTTTACATTTCTCACAAAATACAAAAAAACAATAGATTTACAGCGGTAATAATGTGATTTTTTTATTAAATGTTTGCGCTTATTGAAGATTTTGGAGAAGAGGGCATAAAAGGAAAAATGAGCCCGTAATATGGCAATAAAATGTAAAAATTTAAATGTAAGTAAAAACTGAATACCTGCTATGGCATCAAGTATCAACCGTGTGAAAATAATTTGAAATCTTTTGGGAGGCGGTGTGTTTTTTAAAAGGTTGAACAACGAGTTCCTGAAATTAAGAAAGGTTTTTCTCGGGCTGGTATTTTTAAGGGTACCGCCGCCCAGATGGTACACTACAGAAGTACCTACACAAACAGCTTTATAATCCATATTGTACAAACGCCAGCAGAGGTCAATTTCTTCCTGGTGTGCAAAATAGTCTTCATCAAAACCACCGGCTTTCCAAAAAGCTTTACTTCTCACAAAAAGGCAGGCACCGCTTGCCCAGAAAATTTTTGCAATGCCGTCATACTGACCGGTATCTTTTTCAAGGGAATTGAATATGCGGCCCCGGCAAAAAGGATACCCATAGCGGTCAATAAACCCACCGGCAGCGCCGGCATATTCAAAATACTTCCTGTTTCGGTAATCCCGGATCTTGGGCTGCGCCACGGCCAGTTGGGGTGTTTTTTCAAATTGGGCAATAATCGGGGGCAGCCAGTTCTGAGTGACTTCAACATCTGAGTTGAGGCATACATACAGGTCTGCTTTGATATGTTTTAAGCCTTCATTATACCCTTTTGCATAACCGCCATTAGAATTGTTCTGAATGACTTTCACCTGCGGGAAATTTTGTTGGATGAAGGAAACAGAGCCGTCAGTTGAAGCATTGTCAATTACAAAAACTTCCGCAATGGGTAAAGAATGAGTGACCACACCGGGAAGAAATTCTTCCAGCAGTTTTATACCATTCCAGTTAAGTATGACAACAGCGGTTTTCAATAACGCAAAGGTACTAAGTTGTCACTTTAAAATCTTATTTCCCTGCACTAAAATTATATATACCTGAAATGCAAAATGAATTTGTTTCAATTACACTTTTTCAGCACAGGCAATTGCTTTAAGCATTTTATCTTAAAAATACAAAGTATGACCAAAGTCATATTTTGAAAAACGAAGACCCTGTACTTTTGAAATCAAACAGAAAACCATGGGCGTTATTTATTTAACACTGATAATCAGTACACTAGTAGCTATTGTCTTTTTTATAATATTCATCATCAGTCTCAGAAAGGGACAATATGATGACACCTATACACCCTCTGTTCGCATGCTTTTTGATGATGAAATTGTCAAAAAAGAGTCTTCAAAAAATAAAAAATCAGAAAAAATACCCTCTTCAAATACATCAACCATTAATAAATCAGAACACTAACTATGGAAGTTCAGCAATTTTATTACGATAACAAAATCGTAAAGAAGTTTATTTATGCAACACTCTTTTGGGGCACGATCGGGATGTCTGTCGGGCTGTTGCTTGCAACAATGTTTTTATTCCCCAATATCACAGACGGGATCTCGTGGCTGAGTTACGGACGATTGCGTCCGTTGCATACCAATGCGGTTATCTTTGCTTTTGTGGGGAATGCCATGTTTGCGGGAATCTATTACTCCCTGCAACGTCTCCTCAAAGCACGTATGTACAGTGACTGGTTGAGTAAAATCAACTTTTGGGGCTGGCAGTTTATCATCGTGGCTGCTGCCATTACACTCCCTTTAGGCATTACCTCTTCAAAGGAGTATGCCGAACTTGAATGGCCCATTGACATTGCTATTGCAGTTGTTTGGGTTGCCTTTGGTATTAATATGATTGGCACTATTTTACGCCGCAGACAGCGTCACCTCTATGTGGCCATCTGGTTTTACCTCGCCACATTTGTCACGGTCGCCGTACTTCATATTTTTAACAGTTTGGTGATTCCTGTAGACGCTTTAAAAAGCTACTCGGTCTATGCCGGGGTTCAGGATGCACTGGTACAATGGTGGTATGGTCACAATGCTGTTGCATTCTTCCTCACCACACCCTTTCTGGGGCTGATGTATTATTATGTTCCCAAAATGGCAAACAGGCCGGTGTATTCATATCGCCTGTCCATTATCCACTTCTGGTCGCTCATTTTTATTTATATCTGGGCCGGTCCGCACCACTTGTTGTATACCTCCCTGCCCGCATGGGCACAAAGCCTTGGGGTTGCCTTTTCGGTCATGCTTATTATGCCTTCCTGGGGAGGGATGATCAACGGATTGCTCACCTTGCGCGGTGCCTGGGATAAAGTGCGTACAGATCCCACGCTGAAGTTTATGGTAGTGGCCATTACCGGTTATGGTATGGCTACTTTTGAAGGGCCTATGCTCTCCCTGAAAAACGTAAACGCCATTGCCCACTTTACTGACTGGATTATCGCTCACGTTCACGTGGGAGCACTTGCGTGGAATGGCTTTCTTACCTTTGGTATGATCTATTGGTTATTGCCCAAAATATTCAAAACAAAATTATTTTCTGTGGGTCTTGCCAACTTCCATTTCTGGATAGGCACGCTGGGAATTATCATCTATACGTTACCGATGTATGTCGCCGGTTTTGTGCAGGCATCCATGTGGAAGCAATTCAATCCTGACGGAACCCTGGTATATGGAAACTTTATGGAAACCGTGGTGGAAATCATGCCGATGTACTGGATGAGAGCCATTGGGGGAAGTATGTATATTCTCGGAATGTTTATCATGCTTTATAACATCTTTAAAACCGTAAGACAGGGAACACCTGTTACTGACGAACTTGCAGAAGCAGCTGCTCTGGAACGCGTTACCAAAAACCGTGTCAAGGGAGAAGGATATCACTCCTGGCTGGAAAGAAGACCGGTTCAGTTGACCCTGCTTGCAACCGTTGCTATTCTGATAGGGGGAATCGTGCAGATTGTACCCACGCTGGTGGTCAAATCAAACATCCCCACCATCACCAGTGTACATCCCTATACACCGCTTGAACTGGAAGGTCGTGACCTTTACATCAGGGAAGGTTGTGTGGGATGTCATTCACAAATGGTGCGTCCTTTCAGAAGTGAAACAGAACGCTATGGAGAATATGCAAAAGCCGGTGAGTTTGTTTACGATCACCCATTCTTATGGGGAAGTAAGCGCACGGGCCCTGACCTCTTACGCGTAGGCGGAAAATATTCAGACAATTGGCATTTCAACCACTTTTATGACCCGCAAAGTACGTCGCCCGGCTCGATTATGCCGAGTTACAAATGGTTAATAAACAGCGAGCTCGATAAGTCCAAAACAGAACGAAAAATGGAAGTGATGGTTCAATTGGGTACCCCATACAGTGAAGAAGACATTGCCCGTGCACAGGAATGGATGACGGAACAGGGAGCCGGAATTGAAGAACGTCTGTATGCTGATCCTGAATTTGTAAAAGTATATGAAGCAGAGAAGGAATATGCCCGTCAAAACGGTCTTGAATTTACGGAAATGCGTAACCGCGAGGTGGTAGCTATGATTGCATACCTGCAACGACTGGGTACTGATATCAAAACCTCAGGAGGAGAAGAACAAGAAGTAACCAACACTGAAAATCAATAAGCCATGTTAAAATTTATCAAAGGACATATGGAATCCATAGACGGTATCGAGATCTATCCCATTATCTCGTTGCTGATTTTCTTCATCTTTTTTGCCATCTTGTTTTTATGGGTCTTTACGGCAAAGAAAAAATACATTGAACACGTTAGTAACATTCCTTTAGAACAGGAAGAAGAAAACAATACATTACTATGAAAACACCGGCTATTATAAGAATACTCGTTATTGCAGCCTTAGCGCTGTTTTTAATAGAAATGGTTTCAGGCACATCAGACACCTGGGCCGTAATTGAAAACCCTACCCTGTTGCTTGTCTGGATGGGAATTGTAATCTTTATGATTGCCATAGAAGTCAGTGTGATGGCATTGCAGCGAATTTTGTTTCACACGCTTCCGCATGAAGCTCAAGAGAAATATCTCGTTGATGAAGCCTTACGTAAAGGAAAACGGTTTGAATGGATTCATGCCTTTTACCTGAAGCTCGTAGGCGAAAAAGCAGCTGCTTCTGAAGAGGAAATTATTCTGGATCACAATTATGACGGTATCAGGGAGCTTGATAACAACTTACCGCCCTGGTGGGTCTATGGTTTTTATGCAACCATTGTATTTGCCGTGGTGTATATGCTTTACTACCATGTTTTTGATGGTCCTACCCAAATTGATGAATACCGCACTGAAGTTGCTGCAGCAGAAAAGGCAGTAGAGGAATATAAAAAGAATGCAAAAGACCTGGTGGATGCTTCTACTGTTGAGATGCTCACCTCAGAACACGATCTGGAAGCGGGAGCAAATGTGTTCAGTAATAATTGTGCTGTATGTCACAGGGCTGATGGCGGGGGAGGTATAGGGCCGAACCTGACCGATAATTATTGGATTCTTGGCGGAGGCATTTCAGATATTTTTGAAGTAATATCTGAAGGAGGCCGTCCCGGAAAAGGAATGATATCCTGGAAAGCAGACTTGCGGCCCCTTGAAATTGCACAGGTAGCGAGTTATATCAAAACACTTCAGGACACCAATCCGCCGGATGCAAAAGCTGCTGAAGGAGACCTCTATGAGTCGGAAGTATTGCCTGAGTCAGATACCGGTGAAGAAGCTGATCAGGAGCCTGAAACACCGGAAACTGAAGAAAGCCCGTCAGCAGACCAATAGTCTTTAAAGCAACCCATGGAAAACCAGGAAAACTTTCGCGATTCAATAAACACCCTCGATGCAGAAGGCAAACGAAAATGGGTTTACCCCAAGAAACCTTCGGGGCACTTTTATGAATACAGAAAATATGTGAGTTATTTCCTCATCGTTTTCTTTATAGCCTCGCCTTTTATCAAAATTGACGGCAACCAGTTTTTGCTGTTCAATGTTTTGGAGCGCAAGTTTAATATATTCGGGTTTCCATTCTGGCCACAGGATTTTTACCTTTTTGTAATTTCCATGCTAATCGGGGTGATTTTTATAGCACTGTTTACGGTAGCTTTCGGGAGGATTTTTTGCGGGTGGATTTGTCCGCAAACCATTTTTATGGAAATGGTCTTTCGTCGCATTGAGTATGCAATTGAAGGAGACCGCGGCAAGCAAATTTCCCTGGACAGGATGCCCTGGAATGCCGAAAAAATAGGTAAAAAAGGATTCAAATGGTTTCTCTTTTTTGTCATTTCGTTTGTGATTGCCAATGTATTTCTGGCTTATTTAATAGGCAGTGAACGGTTGTTACTATACGTTCAGGAAGGACCTCTTGATCACCTGAGTACCTTTATCGGACTCCTTATTTTTACCGGGGTGTTCTACTTTGTCTTTGCGTGGTTCCGTGAGCAGGTGTGTATTATTGCCTGTCCATACGGAAGGTTGCAGGGGGTTTTGCTCGATAATAAATCAGTGGTAGTTGCTTATGACCACAAGCGTGGGGAGGACGTAAACGGCCGAAAGAAGTTTCGTAAAAATGAAGACCGTAAAGCCCTGGGTCACGGGGATTGTATTGATTGCTTTCAGTGTGTCAATGTCTGTCCCACAGGTATTGATATCAGGAACGGTACGCAGTTGGAATGTGTGAACTGCACAGCCTGTATTGATGCCTGTGACAGTATTATGGAGTCGGTTAATTTGCCCAAAGGACTCATTCGCTATGCCAGTGAGGAAAATATTGAAAAGAAGAAACCTTTTCAGTTCACAGCCCGTATGAAGGGATATGCCGCAGTTTTGTTTATCCTTACCGGGCTTCTCATCGGGATGCTCTTTTTGCGCAGTGATGTTGAGGCAGTTGTGTTGCGCTTACCCGGGCAGCTATATGAACTCAAGGAAGACAATATGGTAAGCAATGTATATACATATAAGCTTATCAACAAAACAAACAGGGAATACAGCAATGTGGAATTCAGACTGCTTTCGCACAAGGGTACCATCAATTTTGTCTCACAAAATGAAGTAACGGTTCCGCCGCAGGAGCTTGCAGAGGGCACTTTGTTCATAGAACTGCACAGTGCCGCACTTGAAGGTCACAAAAATAAAGTGGAAATAGGGGTCTACAGTAACGGGGAACTCATAGAAAGGGCTTACACAAACTTTTTGGGTCCCAGAAGTTTTAATTAAATCTAATATCTAACGTCTCAAATCTAAATACAATGAAAATAAACTGGGGAACGGGAATCGTAATTGCTATAGGTCTTTTTATGGCCTTTATCTTATATTTTGTAATTACGATGATGACAGACAGTACCTATGACCACGATTTGGTTATTGAAGATTATTACAAGCAGGAAATTGGCTTTCAGGACGAACTTGACGCCCGCAACAATGCGGCTCAACTGGAAAAAAGTATCAGGATAGAACAAAGTCCTGAAGGATTACAAATTGTATTTCCCAGGGAATACGCAGAGCAATTGACGGAAGGTAAAGTCATGTTTTATCGCGTCAATCAAAAGAAGCTGGACTTTGAAAAACCTCTTTCCTTTACGGAAAATACCATGTTTATCCCTGCCGGGGAAATTGTTTCCGGACGTTGGGATGTGAGTGTTTATTGGAACATGAACGGTGAGGACTATACGGTCAAGGAAAAAATAAACTTTTAAAGATGTTGATATCGGCATTTATATTGGGTCTTTTAGGAAGTTTGCATTGTGTGGGCATGTGTGGCCCCATTGCTTTTATGCTTCCGGCAGACCACAAGGTGCCGGTAAAAAAGTTTTTTCAGATAAGCAGTTATCATATCGGGCGGTTAAGTGCTTATGCCTTGATTGGTTTTGTCTTTGGACTCCTTGGAAAGAGTTTCTCCCTCTTTGGCTTACAGCAGCAACTTTCCATTGCGGTGGGCGTGCTTATGATTCTTGCTGTTATACTACCCGGCAAGCATTTGCAGAACACGCGCATTTCAGCTTTCTTTTACAGATTCATTGGGAAGGTCAAACAAAAACTTGGGGCTTCGTTCAAGAAAAAAACAGCTGATACTTTTTTGACCATTGGTTTTCTAAATGGTTTTCTCCCTTGCGGACTTGTATATGTTGCTGTTTTTGCGGCTCTTGCTGCCGGGTCAATTCCTGAAAGCAGCTTGTATATGGTTTTTTTCGGTATGGGCACCATCCCACTTATGACCGTTGCCATATATGCCGGTTCTTTTCTGAAAGGGATCTCCAGACAAAAAGTCCAAAAAGCCATTCCCGTTTTTGTGGTAATTGTCGGCATTTTTTTTATCTTACGGGGTATGGGACTCGGAATTCCATATGTATCCCCCAAACCCGTGACGGAAATCGTGGATTCTAAAATGGAATGCCATTGAAAACCATCAAATTTCTTATACTTTAAACCTAAAATTAAATACCTCAAATCTTAAATAAAATGAATTATATTTCTGCGGAAGAAGCTATATCACACGTAAAATCAGGTAACCGAATTTTTTTTCAGGGAGCAGCGATGACTCCCAAATTCCTCATAGGAGAACTCTGTAAAAACTATGAGAACCTGCAGGACGTTGAAATCGTGCAAATGCACACTGAAGGAGATGCCCTTTATACCCGGGAACCTTACAACAAGGCCTTCAGAACAAACAGTTGTTTTGTGGCCGGCAATGTGCGCAAGGCAGTCAACTCATCAAAAGGGGATTATACTCCCATTTTCTTAAGCGAACTGCACTTGCTTTTCAAAAGAAATATCCTGCCGCTTGATGTGGCCTTTATTCAGGTTTCACCACCTGATAAACATGGATACTGTTCGCTGGGAACCTCTATTGATGTGACCCTCACGGCCATTCAGACCGCCAAAAAAGTAATCGCACAAGTCAATCCCAATGTTCCCAGAACCCATGGAGACGGCATCATTCACGAAAAAAACATTGATGCAGCCGTGCTGGTTGACCTTCCCATTCATGCCGTTCCGGTTGCAGAGCCAACAGATTTAGAGAAAAGGATTGGATATCACGTTGCCCAGCTTGTGGAAGACGGTGCAACCCTTCAGATGGGAATTGGCGGGATACCCAATGTGGTGCTCAATAACCTGATGAATCACAAACGTCTGGGTATTCACACAGAAATGTTTTCAGACGGTATCCTTCCCTTGATAGAAAAAGGCATCATTACCGGAGAAGATAAGGTTGTTAAACGCGGTAAAATAGTGACCTGTTTTGCCATTGGGTCGCAAAAATTGTATGACTTTATAGATGATAATCCCATTGTGCATTTTAAAGAAGCCGCTTATACAAACGATACGGCCATCATTCGCAGAAACCCCAAGGTAACCGCCATCAACAGTGCCATTGAGATTGACATCACCGGCCAGGTGTGTGCAGATACCATTGGAAAACTGCAATACAGCGGTGTGGGCGGACAGATGGATTTTATCAGGGGAGCCTCGCTTTCAGAAGGCGGCAAACCCATTATTGCGATGCCTTCCATTACCAATAAAGGCGTTTCTAAAATAGTACCCTTCCTGAAAGAAGGTGCAGGGGTTACCACTACACGGGCTCATGTGCATTATATTGCTACAGAAAACGGTGTTGTGGATTTGTATGGCAAAAACCTGAGAGAGCGTGCCAAAGCTCTTATTTCACTAGCGCACCCTGACCACAGGGAAGCCCTGGAAAAGGCAGCTTACGAACGTTTTAATACGTAAAAATTCAACTTTATGAAAAGTAATTTTAAAGAGATTATCAGCGAAGACAGACCGGTACTTGTTGACTTTTATGCCACCTGGTGCGGGCCTTGCAAGGCACTGGCTCCCATACTCAGTGAAGTCAAGGCTGCACTGGGAGAAGGGGTAAAGATTGTAAAGATAGATGTTGATAAAAACCAGCCCCTTGCTGCAGAATATCAAGTGCGAGGTGTGCCGACACTTATATTGTTTAAAGAAGGAAAGCAACTCTGGCGACAATCAGGTGTCTTGCAAAAACAGGAATTGATTACTATTATTAAATCACACTCCTAAACGATGATTGCAGAAAACCTCTTGTATGATTTTGGCGCAGAAATATTATCGTTTGCAAAAGGCGAACAGATTTTTACTGAAGGCCAACAGGCAGTAAGCTATTATCAGATTTCAAAGGGAGAGGTGAAGATGAACAATTTTAATGATGACGGTAAAGAGTTTATTCAGGGTATTTTCTTTCCGGGGCAGAGTTTTGGTGAACCCCCTTTGTTTGCCGAAGTAAAATATCCCGCTCACGCTGAAGCACTAACTGATGCTGAAATTTTCAGGTTATCAAAGGACCGCTTTCTGGAATTGCTGAAAGCACATCCCGATGAACATTTGGCGATGACCAAAGCACTTGCGAGCAGGTTGTATTACAAAGCCATTATGGCTACAGAACTTTCCTCACAGGAACCCGAGCATCGTATTCTGCGCATTCTTGATTATTTAAAAAAACACGTTTACGATTTGAAAGAACCTTTTTCCTTTCAGGTTAATATCACCCGGCAGCAAATAGCTGACCTTACCGGCTTGCGTGTGGAGACCGTAATCAGAGCGACGAAATCTCTGGAAAAAAAAGGGGAACTTATAATAAAAAACCGCAAACTGTTTCGATAAGGCAGTTGTGACTCAGGTCATAAAATTTCGACTACAGGCTTCCTAATTTTGTCTCATACATAAAACACACACTCTATGAGACTTTATCAAAATATCCTTTCAGAATTCAGGGAAATGTATTATACCTATGCAACTCTGGGCATTGTAGCCTCCAGTTGTATTGGCTCTGTGGCTGCCATGCTCATATTGATGAACGGTTTTGGATTTATCGATATGATCCATTTGTTTGTAGTGGTATCTGTCGCAATGTGGTATAACGCCACGGTGCTGGCACAGTTGAAAGCCAAATTTGTTTTTAATTCGTTATTGATAAGTTTGGTTACCAGTTTGTTTTTTATAATCTATCATTTAAGCTAACGTATGTATATAATCAAAAGAACATTTCTTATCGCAGTATTGACTATTTTTACACTTTCCTGTGAGCATTCAAAACAAACGGAAAACCAACAAATCACTACTGAGACTGAAGAAATCCATCACAGTGATGACAGTGTTTTGAAACTCAATGACGGAGCAAAATGGCAAGCCAACCCGGAAACAACCGAAGGCGTTCGTGCCATGCAGATGCATCTTGAGGAATTTAAAAGAACAGGGCAAAACGACTACCGGGTTCTAAAACAGAAACTGGAACAAGAATTTCAATATATCTTTGAAAAATGCACCATGAAAGGGGAGTCCCACGACCAGTTACATAATTTTCTGTACCCTATGAAAGAAATGTTTGCAGGGCTTGAAAAAGATGAAGAAACCGCCCGAAAATCCCTGATTTTACTGGAACAACACCTGCCTGTTTATTTCCAATACTTTGAATAACGATAAGATGAATGACATAAAAAACAGAGCCGATATCAGTTTACTGGTTCATGCCTTTTACGCCAAAGTGCGTAAGAGCAATGAAATTGCCCATTTTTTTAACGATACCATTACCGACTGGGATGCGCATCTTGAAAAACTAACTGATTTCTGGGAAAGCAACCTCTTTTTTAAGGCAAAGTTCAAAGGGAATCCTGCGATGGCTCACGTAAAGCTTGACCATAAATATGGGCATGCCATCCAGAGTGAACACTTTGGGTATTGGCTCAACCTTTGGTTTGAAACCATCGATTCTATGTATGAAGGCGAACTTGCCAGCCGCGCCAAGAACAATGCCCGAAAGATGGCCTCACATCTGTACCTTACGATTTTTGAATCGCGGTAAACCTCCGTCTTTTATAAAAAAGTTGGCAGCCGGGGATTTCCCGAAAAAATAAAATTCCGTATCTTTAAGTATCAGAAGCAATAGTTTAGGAAAGCATCTATGGATTACTATAAAATACTGGGCGTGGACAAGAGCGCGACCACCCAGGAAATAAAAAAAGCTTATCGTAAGCTTGCGCGAAAGCTACATCCCGACCTCAATCCCAATGACCCGGAGGCCCAAAAGAAATTTCAGCAGTTGAATGAGGCCAATGAAGTGCTCAGCGACCCTGAAAAAAGGGCAAAATACGACAAATACGGCAAGGAGTGGGAACGTGGCGAGGAATATGAAAAATACCGTAGGGAGCAGGAACAGCAGCGTCAACAGTATGCTTATCAAGGGTCGCAGGCTTCCGGGGGCTTTGGCGAAGACGAATTCTCTGATTTTTTTGCTTCCATGTTTGGTGGAAGGGCCGGCGGCAGGGCCGGCGGGGTGAAATTCCGAGGTCAGGATATACAGGCGGAAGTCGCCCTTACCCTGGAGCAAGCCTATACCACCCATAAGCAAACTTTCAGCGTTGGCGGAAAGAATATCCGCATTACCATTCCGGCCGGGATTGCACACGACCAGACCATTAAACTGTCAGGTAAAGGAGGAAAAGGCATACAAGGCGGGCCTCCCGGTGACCTTTACATCACCTTTTCGGTAGCCAATAGCTCTCAGTTTAAAAGGGTGGGTGACGACTTGTATACCACTAAAGAAATAGACCTGTACACCGCAGTACTGGGAGGAGAACTCACCGTAGACACCATGAGCGGAAAGATAAAACTAAAAGTCAGCCCCGGCACCCAGAACGGAACCCAGGTACGGCTGAAGGGTAAGGGTTTCCCTGTCTATAAAAAAGAAGGGGAGTATGGTGACCTCTATGTCACCTATAAGGTTAAAATCCCAGCACACCTTAGCGAAAAGCAGAGAGAGCTCTTTACTGAACTGTCCAACCTATCAAAATAAAAATATATGGAATCAAAAGAATATATCACCATACAAACCATCTGCCGGCACCATAGTGTGTCTGACGCCTTTGTCCTTTCCCTCGGCGATTATGACCTTATTGAGATACAGAAAGTTAATGAAGTGCATTGCGTCCCGCAGCGGCAGCTTTCCCTGCTTGAGAAATTCGTCCGCCTGCATCATGATTTACAGATCAATCCGGAGGGCATCACCGCCATCCATCACCTGACCGGAAGAATAGAATCCCTTCAGGAAGAAATCTCTTTCTTGCGGCAACGGCTGAAGGTATATGAGAGTGAGGAGAAATAATATGGATTATAATTTGTTTATTCTTTGACCTAAAATATTAAATTTCGAAACCCTTGGCCCTGACGGTTGGCTTGTGTATCGATGGGTATACCGGTAATGCTCTTGTTTATTTTTGGGAGAATGTTTTAGTTTTATTGTTTTATGTGCTCGTTTGAATGTTAAGAATACCCTTATTCCCATTGTACCGGAAGAATTAAAGGATAACTTTACAAAATATCACCACACCACCGGAATTTGTCTGCATTCACATCCGGTTCTTACAATTTCCCTTAATCCATGTGTGGTGTTAAATCACTAAAATAACAAACGATGAAATATACAGTCACAATTAATGCCGTAAAAAAAGTTGATGAGCTTGAAGGCTCCTGGACAGATGCCCATTATAAAGCATTGCTTGAAAAATTCAATTATCCTGATGCGCAATCCCTCAAACCAAAAGAACTCAGGGAGTTCCTTTTTATGGCCATAGCCGATTTTGAGCCCAATGAAGCTGCAGAAATCCTGCTGGAATACAAACTCGCTGATGAACTTGTTGACGGGCAAATCGACAACCTATCGCATGAAATGCTTCGGGAAAAAATAGCCGAAAACTATTCAGATATCACCTTACACAAAGAATTGTTTGAAGTCAACCAATTGCTTTACAAAGCATACAACGGTAAATTTCCGCTTACACAGGCCAATGTCATTACTTTTGAATTAAAGGCTGAAAACGGAGAGGCTCCTCAAATTTCAAAAGAAATAGCTCTTAAAGCTTTAAGTGCAGGGCTTAAAGACAGTAATTTAATACACAGGCTGTTTGAAGAGCCTTTACGAGGCAAAGCGGCTTTTCCGGAAGCTGAACACATTCTATGGGAATTGCAAAGCAAAGGAGAACAAAAATATGAAGCTATTACTTCAGAAAAATGGATAGAGAAGGAAGACTTTACAGCAGCTGAATTTGAAGCCACGGTGATTCCTTTTGAAGATGAAGAAGAGTAGATTTGTTTGTTTATCAAAAGGTCTGACATCTTCTTTTTTACAGGTGCCTTTTTAATAAATTTTAACACCATTTCAAAGGTTATTTACTTAATTGTTATCTTTGTTGATTCAAATAAGTGAAATGTTTATAAACAGTGCCCATAGCGATTTTCCGTTGCAGATAAAAATCAGTTTCCACAAAATTCTTGATTTTTATGAAAGCAAACTTCATGAACCGGACATTAGTCCTTTTGAAAAAAAGTACATTCAAAGTCTTCTGGAATTTATCAAGCCCTATCCCAAACTGATTGAGGGTATTGAGCACCCGGAAGAACTCAGCAAATACAGTCAGGCCATTGATGTTATATTAAACGACCTCTTTCCGGATATTTTGACTTCAAACGAAATCAAAGCCGTTACGGTTCCGTTTCAAAACTTTGTTTTACATCCCTCAAAACGTTTTCAGAATATCCTGAAAGCCGCAGGACCTGATTTTAACCTTGAGATTCGCAATTTTGACGATAACTTCTTCTTTATCATGTCATGCATGCTTATACTCAAAACAAATTTTGGGTTGAATATAGATATTTCACGACCTGTCTACTATGATATTCCTGATGATGAAGGGGTTGATAAGCACTATCGTGTGAGTTACAATGCTGACTTTGTGGAAATTTTACCTAACGATAATGCAGTAGAAATCACTCCCGAAGATATTGATGCATTACTTGCTGATACGGATAACATAGACTTGTGGAAAGAAAAATTCCCTCCAAACAGTTGGTTGTTTAAGGGCTTTGCCATTGTCAACCTTACTGATGTCACTGTTGATAATGCCATTTCTGAATTAAAGACAACACTTTTGAATCAGGATAAATCGGTCTCGATAGTATCTAAATTTCAGAAGATTTTTCAGTCTATATTTAAGATTAATGACCTTCGTATTGGACTGACCAAGTTTGATGAAACTGAAATGGAACTCAAAAATTTTGATTTTCTGGACATTCCCAATTTTATACTCAATGACAATCAGCATAAAGATTGTAAAACCGGTTTGTGTCCCTCTTCTTATGAAGCCCTGATAAAAAATCACGATTACTATGTAATTACCAATGTTGACGCTTATGACAAGCGCAGCAAGTCCAATTTTCTGGCAACAAGCCTGGTGAACAATAACATAAAGAGTTGTATACTGGCACCCATTGCAAAGGGAGATAAACTCATTGGTGTGCTGGAACTTGTTTCTTTCAGAAAAAATGAACTCAACAGGATAAATGCCAACAAACTGGAAGATGTACTGCCTTATATTGTAACTACCCTTGAGCGCAACAAAGAAGCTTATGAGAATAAAATAAAAGCAGTTATCCAGAATGAGTGCACTGCCATTCATCCCAGTGTTCTATGGATTTTTGAAGAAGAAGCAAAACGTTTTATTTCTGAATCAGAGACAGGTGAGGAGGCTTCCTTCCGTGATATCGTTTTCAACAATGTGTATCCTTTGTATGGTCAAATTGATATTATAGGTTCTTCAGGTGTTAGAAATACAACCATTCTGAAGGATTTAATGGAACAACTGGAACTAGCGGAATCCATATTAAAAAAAGCCAGGGAAGAAAAAGCCCTTGCAATCTTTGAGCAGGTAAGTTTTCAGATTTCAGAGGTAAAAAAAGAAATTAAGTCAGATTTCAATGCCTCAAGTGAGCAGAAAATTGTCAACTTTATGCAAGAAGAAGTTGGTCCGGTTATGAACCATATCCAGCAATTATCTAAAAAATTAAGCAATGAAGTTGTTAATTACTATGATATGCTAGACTCTGAAAGCGGTGTGGTTTATAACAACAGAAAAGAATTTGATAAAGCAGTATTACGTATTAATATGAAAATTGCCGCTTTGCTTGATAAAAGACAAGAAGAGGTACAAAAAATCTATCCGCATTATTTTGAGCGTTACAAGACAGACGGTGTGGACCATAATATCTACATTGGCAATTCAATGGTTAAGGATAAGACTTTTGATAAAGTATATTTGCAAAACCTGCGTTTGTGGCAATTGCAAACCATGTGTGAAGTGGAAAACAAATTTTACCAGATACAAAAAGATTCCCCATTGCAATTGGAGGCTTCTTCACTTATACTCGTCTTTAATACCACACTTTCCATAAGGTATCGCATGGATGAGAAAAAATTTGATGTTGACGGCACCTATAATGCCCGTTATGAAATCATTAAAAAACGCATTGACAAAGCCTTTATCAAGAATACAGAAGAACGCATCACCCAAAAAGGAAAAATAGTAATTGTGTATTCTCATAAGGATGATGAGAAAGAGTATAAGAAATATATCAGTTTCCTGCAATCGAAAAACATTCTTGGTAAAGAAGTGGAAAACCTTGATGTCGAAGACCTGCAGGGAGTAGTGGGATTAAAAGCCTTACGCGTTGAAGTACTGTATCATAACGGCCGTTCAAAACAACAGTATTCATATGATGACCTTATGAAGGAGATTGCCACTAAATAAGGTAAAATGAAATAATAAAGGCCATTACTGAAACGATAATGCCTGTCATAAAAATAGTATAGGTGATGCGCAATAGCTTGTATTTTTTATCCAGTACTTTCCCCAGATAATACAGGTCTTTTATCAGCGATTCATAAACATAATCCTTATCGTTAATGGTTTCTTCCATTGCCCAACGGTACTCGTCATAAGGCATTTTATGAAAGTTTCCGAAGAAGAGAATATTTATTTCCCTGTTCAGCACCTGCTCTTTTGTAAATTCGCCACTTGTCACATTGGGTCGTGTGGAAAGAATGGCGCCAATGATGGAAGCTACACTGAAAAGAACAAGTATAAGGGTGGGAATGGTCAAATGGGCATTTTCAGGAGCATTTAATTTTGCACCAAGTACTGAAAAAACAAGTGTAATGACGATCGCATTTACCGAGAGTAAAATATTGGCTTTGGTATCTGCAATATCACTCAACTTTAAGTGATTCCTCATGGTGACCCGGAAAAGGGTTTGGATACTTCGTTCAGGGTTGGCGTTTTTAAGTTTTACTTTTAGCTCCTCTTTTCTTTGATTTTTGTTTTTCTTCTCTTTGCTTTTAATAAGCTCAAGGAGGTTTTTATCTTTTTTAGGTTCCCAGTTTTTTAAAGCATATGGGGTAAAATACTGGTGTTTTTTCGTAAACAGGTCAATATTGGCATCCAGCCATTCCTTTGCAGTATATTCGTGTATGTTATGTAGTTTCAATTCCTGTCTCAGGAGTTCAGAAGTTTCCATGTAATACTCCTTAGACAAATGGGAGGAGTCGGCATCTTTTATAATTTCGTCCAGTTTATTTTTTGGGGCATTGCTCATACGTGTGGCCTCAATGCAACTGAGCACAGCATCAATGGTTTTTTTATCCACTCCTTCTTCCTTTAAGAAGTTTTCGGCAATGGTTATACTGTGTTCTTCGTGATTTTCAATGCTAACAGAGTAACCGGTATCGTGCAACCAGGCCGCTAACAGCAATATTTGTATTTCATGATCTGAAAGCTCTTCAGTATTTTCGATGATATCTTCAGTACTTTTTACAACCCTTCTGGTATGGGTGTAATTGTGATATACAAAAGTGTGCGGGAGTTTTTCTTTGAATAAATTTAAAACAAAAGCATCTGCTTTTTTAATCAGCTCGGACATGAAATATTTTTTTTGCCAAATTAATAAAAAATCTGTTGCTACCTTTAAAAGTTAAGATAAATGTAATGTGTCAATTCTGGTAAATTTTTATCTGATTTTATATTAAATTGCAGGCAATACATATTATCTATGAAAAAATTAGGCTTCCTTTTTTTAGCAGTTATGGTGTCAGCCTGTGCTACCTATGCACCCCAGACACGTGTAAAAGACAATCAACCGGCATATCCACAAGAAAAGAAGATTGAAAAAACGTTTTACCTCTTTGGGGATGGAGGTGATGCTGAAATGGGAATGAGTACCCCGGCACTTCTGGCTTTTAAAAACTTCCTCAACGCCAACCCCTCTGAAGACAATGTTGCGTTGTTTCTGGGAGACAATATTTATCCCAGCGGCCTAGTTCCTGAAAATCACAAGGACAGGGAGCTTACCGAACATAAACTCAATGTACAGTATGAGAGTGTAAAGGAGGGTGTCGATAAAATATATTTTATACCCGGAAATCACGACTGGTATGACAACGGCCTTTACAGTCTTGATATGCAGGAAAAATATTTGAGAGATCTGAGCGGCGACAAGGATATTTTCCTTCCCAAAAACGGCTGCCCTATTGAAAGTATTGAACTCACTGAAAACATCCAACTCGTTATCGTTGATACCCAGTGGTATCTGGAAGACTGGAACCACCATCCCTTGATGAATGAAAAATGTGAGATCAAGACCCGGGAGAAATTTTTTGAAGAAATTGCCGGTGAAATTAAAAAGAACCAAAACAAAACCGTTTTGTTTGCCATGCACCACCCCATGTTTACCAATGGTGTTCATGGAGGAAAATTTGCATTTGCAAAACACCTTTTTCCCACCCAAAGCAATTTCCCCTTACCCGTTTTATCCTCCCTTGTAACACAAATTCGCACCCAGGGTGGGGTTTCAAAGCAGGATCGCTTTAATGAGAAATATAACGAATTGATGAAACGTATGGCTGTCCTGCTTAAGGATAGCGAGCGACTGGTCATTTTATCAGGTCATGAACACAATATACAATACCTGGAGGAGGGGCCACTGAAGCAAATTGTCTCCGGTTCCACATCCAAAGAATCCTATGGCGGATTGGGTAAAAACGGCCTCTTCAGTTATGGGGGTTATGGTTTTGTTGTTCTTGACGTTTTTGAAGATGGCTCTTCCTGGGTTCGGTTTTATGGGGTAGAAGGTGATGACCGGCCCAATTTGCTTTTTGAATATGAAGTGCACCCTCCCGTCGAAGATTATGCAGATACTGATTTTCCTGAAAGCTATTCCGAAACCATAATGGCTTCAGTCTATGATCTTGAAAGAACCGATAGATCTGCCTTTTTTGAAACTTTCTGGGGTGATCGCTACAGGGACGCCTATGGAACCAAGGTAGAAGCAAAAGTGGCTATTCTTGACACCTTGTATGGTGGTTTGACCCCGGTGAGAAAAGGAGGGGGCAATCAAACAAAATCACTGCGCCTTAAGGATAAAAAAGGAAGAAACTACAATATGCGCGGGATTAAAAAAAGTGCCTTGCAGTATCTTCAAAAAGTAGTCTTACCGGAAACCAGTCTGGGAGATGACTTTGAGAATACCGTAACAGAAGATCTTGTATATGATTTTTATACAGCAGCACACCCTTATGCGGCTTTTGCCATACCCAAGTTAGCTGATGCTTCTGAGGTGCTGCATACCCTCCCGGAATTGTATTACGTTCCCAAACAAAAAGCGCTGGGCAAATACAACGAGGAATATGGAGACGAACTCTATATGATGGTAGAACGCCCTCACGGAAAATATGAAGGAGAAGAAATATTTGATTTTGCTGATAAAATAAGAAGTACTGATGAGCTTTTTGAAAAATTGCTCAAAAGTGAACACAATATCCTTGACGAAAATGCATACATACGTGCCCGGCTTTTTGATATGCTTATCGGTGACTGGGACCGTCACGCAGATCAATGGCGCTGGGCGGAGTTTAAAAGAGATGACGGTTTTGATGTTTTTGTGCCCATTCCCCGCGACAGGGATCAGGTTTTTGCCAATTTTGACGGAGCTTTTCTTGATGTCATTCGTTCCCTAGTAGGCATGGCAAAACAATTGACAGTCTATGATGAAGAACTTAATAATAGTGAGTGGTTTAACGCTGCCGGAATGAAGCTGGACCGGGCATTATTAAAGAACAGTACTTATGAAGACTGGATCAATGAAGCTGCATTTATTCAGGAAAATGTCACAGATGAAATCATTGAGGAGGCATTTATGGCTTTGCCTAAAGAAGTCAGGGATGAAACCGTAACGGAAATAAAACAAAAACTCAAGGGAAGAAGGGGTAATCTGGTTGAAATTGCAAAAGAATATTACGGTATTTTTTCAAAGTTTCAGGTAGTGACTGCCACTAACAAAGATGACTTTATCGTAATCACAAGAAAGCCTGAAGGGGTTACCAATATCAAAGTATACCGGAATATTAAGGGTGAAAAGGATAACCTAATGTCTGACAGAGACTATTTCAAGGATGAAACTAATGAGATATGGGTCTATGGTCTGGATGAAGATGACATCTTTGAGGTCAGCGGTGTGGCAGATGACCCCATTTTAATACGTATCATTGGAGGTCATGGAAATGATATTTTTGACATAGAGGAAGGAAAAAAAATCCGCGTGTATGATTGGAGGACACAGCCCAACAAAATTGAAACTCATGGGGGTGCAGGGTATCGCTTTCTTGATGACTATGACAATAATACCTATGATATTTACAAACAAATATCAAGCTCAAACACTTTGATTCCGAGTTTGGGATACAATCCTGATGACGGTTTTTTAGTGGGCATCTCAAACACACATTCTAAATACAATTTTCAAAGAAACCCCTTTACAAGACGTCATAAGTTCAGGGCCGGCTATTATTTTGCCACTGATGGTTTTGATATAAATTACAACGGTGAGTTTGCCAAAATTGTGAGACGCTGGAATATGATCGTGGGAGGAAGGTTTACATCACCTACGTATGCCAGGAACTTTTTTGGTTTTGGTAACGAAAGTGTAAACAATGACGATGAACTTGGGATGGATTATAACAGGGTGCGCTGGAGTATTCTTGCTGCTGAGGTGGGCTTGAAGCGAAACAGTCATTTTGGAAGTACTTTTCAGTTTAAGCTGCGGGGTGAAACCGTTGAACTTGAGAACAGTCCGGACAGATTTGTATCGCTTTATCCCGAACTTGACCTTGAAGAGCGCAAATACTTCTTTAATGCTGAAGCTGCATATGCTTACCGAAGTTTTGACAATGTGCTGAACCCCACACGGGGAATGCTTTTTGATTTGATTTTAGGCACAACCACCAATGTGAAAGAATCAGGCACATATGGTTATTTTAAACCCCGTCTGGGATTGTACAATGCCATATCTACAAACCGAAAGCTTGTGTTAAAAACAAATGTTTCTGCTCACTTGAATATTGGCAACGACTTTGAGTTTTATCAGGCAGCTGCGTTGGGGGGGAATACCGGCTTGCGGGCATACCGGGATGAACGGTTTATAGGCCGGTCATCATTAATAACCAGTGGTGATTTGCGCTATAGCTTCAACAGTTTTAAGACGGGTTTGCTTCCCTTGCAAATAGGTCTCTTTACCGGATATGATGTCGGCAGGGTATGGGCAAAGGGAGAAGATTCTAGAACATGGCACCCATCTTATGGCGGAGGGTTTTGGATTACCGGTGCAGACAGTATTCAAGGGACTTTTAACCTGTTTCACGGTGATGATGGCTTACGGTTTTCATTTGGTTTTGGACTTGAGTTTTAAATGAATGTGGTGGTGTAAATTGAAGGGAATTGCAGTGTTTTCTTGAATTTTTTTACAAATTTGACTCCCTTTTGTAACATTTGTTAGTGTTTATCAACCAATGTATAGTTAAAACCCGAACTATGATCAAACACTTTATCAGCCTGGAATGGAAATCTTTTATACGTTCGGCTTCCTTTAAAGCCAACTTGTTTTTAAAGATTTTAATGGTACTGGGGGCCTTGTATTTCATTGGAATTTTTTCCTTGCTGGGTGTGGGTCTCTATTATATCCTTGAAAAGCTGGAAATGGATCCTTTTGCCACGGTCAACAGATACCTTCTCTACTATATCCTTATGGACCTGGTGGTCAGGTTTTTTCTTCAGAAAATACCGGTGCTTAACATACGCCCATTGCTTGCTTTGCCCATTTTAAGAAGCAAAGTTGTAAGCTATACCTTGGGTAAGACGATGCTGTCTTATTTCAACTGGGTGCATCTATTCTTTTTGTTACCTTTTTCCATCGTATTGTTGCGTGAAGGTTTCAGTCCAATCGGTGTGCTGGGTTGGTTTGCAGGAATTTTTACATTCATTTTTATCAATAATTTTCTGAATATACTCAGTGCCAATAAAGACTGGTTGCTATTTATCCTGGGGGCAGTAATTGTTTCAGTTGCCGGCATGCATTACTTTAACATAATCGATATTACATTGTATACAGCACCGTTTTTTAACGGCTTGTATGCTACACCTTTAACGGTATTGATACCATTATTATTTTTGATTGTAATTGGAGTCTTAACCTTTAGCTATTACAAGCGAAACCTGTATCTCGATGCAGGTCTCTCCATTAAACAAAAAGATGCCCGTACTGAAAACCTTACCTGGTTGAATCAGTTTGGAACCCTGGGCACTTTTTTGAAAAACGATATTAAATTAATTAAGCGAAACAAGCGCTCGCGCACTACCATCGTGATGAGTGTACTTTTTATATTTTATGGACTCTTGTTTTTCTCCGGGGGGATTGAAGCTTATGAAGGTCCTGTATGGCGCATTTTTGCAGGACTTTTTGTTACCGGAGGATTCCTCTTTACCTTCGGGCAGTTTGTTCCCAGTTGGGACAGTGCTTATTATCCTTTGATGATGAGCCAGAATATTAAATACCGCGAATACCTGAATTCAAAATGGTGGTTGATGGTCATCGCTACGGTTTGTACCACAATACTAAGTTCATTTTACCTCTATTTTGGATGGGAAATCTATCTGGCCATTTTGGTAGGAGCTATTTATAACATTGGTGTCAATGCGCATATTGTTCTTTGGGCGGGGGCTTATGTAAAAACACCCATTGACTTGTCAAAAAACAAAAATGTTTTTGGCGATAAACAGGCTTTTAATATCAAAAGCATCTTACTGGCGGTACCAAAACTTCTTTTACCGATGCTGCTGTATGCCATTGGGCATTATGCACACAGTCCCAACACCGGGTATCTTATTGTAGCCCTGGCCGGGGTGCTGGGTTATGCCTTGAAAAACAAAGTATTTACCATTATTGAAAATATTTATAAAACTGAAAAGTATAAAACCTTGGCAGCCTATAAACAAAAAAACTAAGCCTTATAAATCATAATCAAAACTGAAGATAATAAAGAAGCTATGATACAAGTAGAAAACCTTACAAAAGCATACGGCGCAACTACCGTTCTGAGTATTCCTCAGTTGGATATCCCCAGGGGACAAAGTTTTGGTCTGGTAGGTAACAACGGAGCGGGAAAAACTACGTTTTTCAGTTTGTTACTGGATTTGATACAGCCCACGTCGGGTACCATTACCAGTAATGGTGTGGAGATAAGCAGCAGTGAAGACTGGAAGCCGTTTACCTCTTCGTTTATCGATGAATCTTTTCTAATAGGGTATCTCACTCCGGAAGAATATTTCTACTTTATAGGAGACCTGCGCGGCTGGAACAAAGCCGATGTCGATGCTTTTCTGGCTCCCTTTACAGATTTTTTCAATAACGAAGTTTTAAACAAAAAGAAGTACATCAGAGACCTTTCAAAAGGGAACTCAAAAAAAGTAGGGATTGTGGCAGCTCTTATCGGTAATCCGGAAGTGATTATCCTCGACGAACCCTTTGCAAATCTGGATCCCACAACCCAGATACGCCTTAAGAAAATCCTGAAAGAACTTGCCAACAATCCGGATGTTACCATACTCGTGTCAAGCCATGATCTGCAGCACACTGTAGAAGTTTCTAACCGAATTGTAGCCCTCGAAAACGGCCTGGTAGTCAAAGACCTCAAGACCAATACTGAAACCATGAAAGAACTGGAAGCCTTTTTTAGCGGGGAAATGGTTAATGAAGAGAATTGAGTATTGAGTATTGAGTATTGAGTATTGAGTACAAAGTATTAAGAGGCTAGCTTTGGGCTTTTATATTTGGCCAGAACGCTCTTTTTTTTATAAACTGAAACCTCTACTGACCACTGAACTTAATGCTGTAATTTACTACCAAAACTGAGATCGCCTGCATCCCCCAGTCCCGGGACGATATAACCCTGTTCATTGAGTTCGGGATCCACCGAAGCAATCCATAAAGTGTAATCGGTGGGTAATTCACGATTTAGAAAATCAATACCCGGTTGTGCTCCGATTACAGAAACAAGATGAACTTTTTTGGGAGTCCCCAAATGCTTGATGGCTTCCAGTACGTTGACAAAAGTACGACCCGAAGCAAGCATGGGATCGGCGAGAATTAAGGTTTTTCCATGCAGGGAAGGAGCCGCAAGGTATTCCACCTTGATTTCAAATTCGGTTTCAGAGGTGTGGTGTCTGTAAGCCGAGATAAAAGAATTTTCAGCCTCGTCAAAACAATTCTGTAATCCATGATGTAGCGGCAATCCCGCCCTTAATACCGAACAGATTACAAGTTGGTCTTTAGACAGTCTGGTTTTAGAGACACCCAAGGGAGTTCTGATTTCTTCAGGAGTGTAGGTTAATGTTTTACTGAGTTCGTAACCGAGAAGTTCACCTATGCGCTCAATGTTCCTCCGGAATCGCATTGAATCTTTCTGAATGTTGATGTCCCGGAGTTCGGCGATGTATTTATTAATAACGGAATTTTGTTTTTGAAGATTGTGGATGTGCATGGCTTTTGGGTTTATTCAAAATAGTCAAAATACCGCTGCAGATAGTCTGTGAGCCACTGAACTGATTCCCGGTCTTGTGAAATGGTATTGATGCGATTGCGGATGCCCAATTGGTAATTGTGCAGTTGTGCACGGGCATCACCGGTCATTTGGGTATTGCGGTTCAGCAGGTCCACTTCACGGGTTAGTTCTTCCCGCAGCAATTCGTCATCAATGGTCTTTTCCGAAAGCTGTTGTTTACAAAGTGCCTGCAAATTTTTTATATGCTCTGTGGTAGCTTCATCTGCCTGCCACTTTTCTCCATTGTTTAATTTGACATTGATGACGGTTTCAGAGGAAATAGCGTCAGGGATGAGCGGTTTATTTTCTACAGGGAATAAAAAAATAAAGAAAAGACTTGTAATAATGATACATTTCATCAGAATCTGTTTTATGAGTTTAAAAGTAATTATTAATTGCTTATTTTTAAAACTTAATTGAATAAATACATTTTAATTATGAAGTTCTCCCGGTTTTTGATTGCAGCATTCATACTGATAAACATTCATTGCTATTCTCAAAACCTTCAGCAGGAACTTGAACAGGTTTTTAATGACTTTCAATTGATGGGCATGTCTGTTTGGGTTGATAACAACGGAGAGACAAGCCAACATCACTTTGGCCTAAAAGATCTTGACAGAAACCTGGATGTAAATGAGAATACTAAATACCGTATTGCTTCCATCTCCAAAGCGGTTACAGCTTTAGGACTCCTAAAACTTTATGACCAAGGTTTTTTTGATCTGGACGAACCCATTAACAACCATCTGGATTTTTCAATTACAAACCCCATGTTTCCGGGTACTGAAATCACGTTCAGAATGTTGCTGTCTCACACATCAAGTTTACAGGACGGGTCAGGTTATAACGGTTTTTTAAATGCCACTTTTTCACAAAACCCCATCCCAAGTCTTGAAGCCTTGCTTATTCCGGGAGGTGCTTATTATACGACAAATATGTACCGTACAGAGACTCCCGGAACCTATTTTGCTTACAGCAATTTAAATTATGGCGTGATTGCCACGTTGATTGAAGCTGTAAGCAATGAACGTTTTGACGACTATATGCGCAATGAAATACTCATACCGCTTGACATCGCGGGAAGTTATAACATTCAGGATATCAATGATATTGATGATGTCGCTGTATTGTACCGCAACCAGGGAGGATGGAACCCACAGTTTGATAATTATCAGGGTGTAATGCCGTCCCCGCCCTCTAATCTTCCTTCGCTGGTTTTGGGTACCAATGGGTTGTTTTTTTCACCTCAAGGGGGGCTCAGAGCTTCTGCCGGTGAACTAGGAATAATTTTACAGTATTTAAAATCGGATGGAACAACACATCCCGGAATCATTTCTGAGCAAACCCTTCAGGAAATGAAATCCATTCAATGGGATTACAATGGCAGCAATGGTGATAACTATTTTGACCTCTTTAACCGCTGGGGCCTGGGAGTACACCATGCGAATTTATCTGAAAACGATCAAATTTGTCTGGATAGCGGATGGGGTGGTTTTATAGGGCATCCCGGTGAAGCCTATGGCTTGATAAGCGATGCCTATTTTTCTGAAGGGGGTGAGGTAGCGTTTTCCTTTTTAACCAATGGCAGTTTTTTGGGGTATGAATTTGGGAATTTAAGTTCTTATTACACTCTGGAAGAAGCTGTATTTAGTGTACTATGTGATTATTTCAATACCCCGTTGGCGACTGAGGACGTAGCTATACCAGCAATTCAAGTCTTGCCAAATCCCGTTAAAGAAAAGTTTATGGTGACGGGCATATCGTCATTTCCGGCAATAGCAACACTCTACGATTCACGGGGAGTTTCAATTATGGAAAAAGAGATAGATTCAAAGGAAGCAGCTACAATTTCCCTGAACGGAATTAAATCAGGACTCTATTTTCTTGTTGTTGAATTGCCTTTCGGCGAAAACCGGCAACGTCTCAAAATTTTAAAATCTGAATAAATAAAAGGATTGACCTACGACTTCGTTTTCTTTGGTTTGGAATTTCCAATTGTCTTGAGAAATATCAGGCCAATAGCAAAAACAAAAAGAAAACTAATGAAAGCAAGCAATTCATAATACCAGGAAAACCACACAAAATCCAACCAGGAAACCAGGCCTTTGTAGAAAATAATCAGTTCGGTAACTACAAACACAGTGAGGTACAGCAGCATCGCTTTTCGCGAAAGCTGAAGCAAGCCTGTTTGTCGTAAAAAAGCAAACAGGGCAATGCTCACCACTCCCAGAAACACGAGATGCAGATATCCAATAACAAAGTAGGGTGTGTGGTATGCCAGCATCGCAAAATAGGGTAGAGCCGACAACAGTTGCATATCTGATTTTACAGCCAGCAAAATACCGGCCCAAATCAGCAGCCCCCCAACACCGGGCAGGAGACCATTTGAAAATGTATTCCAACGTGGATAGAGCCATAAGAATAACCAAATAAATACTATGGTTTGCAGGATTGCTCCAAGTCCGCCCAACACATACAAGGACCAGTGCGGTTCTGTAAATAAGGTGGACAGAAAAAAGGTGAGCAGTACACTGCTGTTCAATAACCTGAGAAATTGTTGGTGTGCGGTTGTTTGCATTGCGATGCCTGAGTGTTCCAAAAAATAAAACAAGACTGCCAGTAATGCCAGTATAAACCAGCCGTTGTATTGAAAATGCAAATAGAAATAGATGGAGATTTTATACCACACCGAGGTACTTCCCAGAGTATTCATTATGGCTCCTAATGCCCATGGACCAATACTAGAAAGCACCATATAGAGCACAGCCCACCGTGCCAGTTTGAATGACAAACGGGAACGGAATTCGTGAGGTGTTTTCTTTAAAAACAGCCACGCAAACAGATAGGAAGCAATTAAAAAGAGTGTAGAAAAAATGATGGAAAACAACCCATATCCCTGAAAAGGAAAACTCAACAACATACCCAACAGGGTGATTTGTGTAAACCAAAAAATGCGGCGATAAGCAACAACTACCTGAGCCGTTTCCAGAAATAATTTGTAAAACACGGTAGTCAAACCGATATATACCCATCCCAGAAGGGCGATGTGAGAATGTGTATGCACCAAATAGCGGTATGTAGCCGGTATGTCAGCTACTGCAAAGAACCGCAGTGTAGCGCCCAGTAAGGCAGCCAGAAAAAAATAAAAAAGGGCAGCGCTTATATGTGATTTAAGCTTGAGCTTCATCTTATTTCCAGAATTCGTCCTCCCAGGTTTCACAAGCTTCAGGTTCCCCGTGAACGGTTTCCAGAAGTTTGATTTCCTCCGGGTTTGCTATTTCCTGTATGGCCTGAAACAGCACCCGTTCTTCAAAACGGATGTGGTCGTTGAGCAGGCGTTCAATTTTTGAAAGGGTTTCAGAAACAGCATCTTCTTTTTCAAAAAAGGCTTTGAGTTGCCGGTGTTCATCAATGGCTTGTTGCACCAGACGGTTGTCATTCCCCAGAATGGGGAACAGATAGTGTTCTTCAGTTTCAAAATGTGGAATGAGGTGGTTTTCCCAAAACCAGTTGGTGTATTTTTTGATGCGCTCCGGAGCGATCCCCAATGAAAATCCTTTCTTTATTTTCCAGCTGAGGAGGAGTCCTTGATGGTGGTCTCGGCTCCAGGGTTGCAGGGCGGGATGTCTTTTGATGGGTTGATGCATAATGCTACTTTAAGCTCAAAGATACAGTTTTTGTAAAGAAACTTCTAAGTAGTTTGATTCCGATTGTTAAAAACGAAACCATTAGAAAAGTTCCGGAAAAAATAAACAAAAGTATCCAAACCCTGGAGCGCTCCATCATCTCCCCAAAAGGTGCCTGGGGTTCCTCAAAAAACCAAAGACTTTTTGTAATACCCATTCCCATCAAGGCAATCAGGAAGATCAACAACGAAATTTGTGCTCCCCAAAACCCGGCTTTTAACCATCGGGAATGATGGTTTTCCTTTTCTGGTAATAAAAAGTAAAATACAGCAGCCAGCAAAATCATCGTATTGATTCCGATGGTCGTTCCCATAGCGTGTGCTGTGATGAAATGGGTGCCGTGCATATAGAGATTGATGATGGGTATGGACATAAAAAGTCCCATCGTAAGGTTAAAGAACAACCAGAAATTAGAAGCCAGTATAAAACGGTAGGGAAAATAATGAATGTGTGTTTCTGCCTCGGTGACCTGCTTTCTCCAGGTGTAAATGATTTTGATGAAGAATACCCACTCAGTCATACTCACGATATAGCCCACATAATGGATGGCGGAGTTGGTGGGTACCAAATACAAATGATGCCCCCAGTTAAAGAGCATATTGAAAAAACTGAGAAAAAAAAGTATAAAAACCCATTTGTTGAATCCGGTATTGGCTTCTTTGCTGATGCTTTCCATTACATAAATAGCGGTGCCATATACCAGCATATTGTAGGCGCCCACTATGCTTCCGGTGGCTTTCCATTGTATGACCATATCCTTGATAAATGACTCTCTGAAATAGGGGATGACCCAGAGGTAGTTTTCGATAAAAATAAACAGGAAATAAATAATGCCCGTGCCCCACATCCAGATATAGACCGGCCACTTTTTGATGGCTCTAACTTTGAGGATGAATATCACTAAAAACAAACCCCAGGCAAGACCAATTAAAATAGCAAATTCCGGAGGGTATTCCCAGTATTCCCGGCCACCAAAATTGCCTTTGGAATAAGCATAATATATTCCGATGAGAGCGATAATCCATATCGCCCAATGCAGCAACTTTAAGATTTTGTAGTTGTTTTGTTTAGTAATTTCTTCGAGCGAACGGTAAATGGCCCCGGTTGCTGCAAGCAATATCCAAAAAATGGCCGCTGTAACGTGCATAGGCCGCAATCCCGATAAACCCATGCTGTCTCTTAAAAACTCCGGATAGCGATAAATTAATGAGCTCAAAAACCCGAAGATGATACTGGCTAAAAACAGAACAAGAGCTGTAACTAAAAATAAGTTTCCGGTATTTGTTTTTATTTTATTCATAAAGTTCTTCAGAAAATCACGAAGTACTATTTTTACTCAAAAACTTATTGCTCAATCATGCCGTTCCACAGCTTTCTATAATCCTTCGGATTGGAGGAACCACTAGCATTTGTGGCTTTTAGGAATTCAAATAACTGTTTGGTTTGTTCTTCGGTTAAATCAATTGGTGGCATGGAAGCCGCTCCGTTTTTTAGGAAAGCATCCACATAATAAAATCCTTTTTCAGATACATTGGTTAAATCAGGTCCCAGAAAACCTCCAAGACCATAAAGTTGATGACACACATGACAATTGTATTTTTGCCACACCAAACGACCTTGCTTTTGCATTTCGGCATCATAGTCTGCCGGTTTCTTTTCGTAGACCGCTTCATCCTGATAAATATTCCATGAGAACAACAAAAATACTGCACTCAGCAACACAAATGTTATGGAAATCCATTTATTCATAAAGTGTGTCGTTGATAATTAATCGGGCTGTTTCGGCCATGTTTTGCAGTTCCCACAACGATTGCGTCGGTTTATGGGCCACAGAAAGGCTCTTTATTTTTGATAATAAAACATCAACTTCAGCACTAAAGGGTTTCAGGGACATTTCCAAACTTTTATTCAGATAAAACCGATACATCAGCTCCTGAAGGTTAGTTCTTAAATGATTTATTTTTTCTGAAGAGACAACAGGTTTTTGCGAAACTGATATTTCGCTTTCGCTAAAAGGAGGTATTGATTTGTGCTGATTGAGTTCAGCAGTCACACTCAATGCAGCTTCGTGAGCAAACACCACCGCTTCCAGCAGCGAATTAGAGGCAAGACGGTTAGCACCATGAAGTCCTGTAGATGCACATTCGCCATTGGCATATAAAGCCTTTATAGATGTCTTCCCCTGACTGTTTACTTTAATACCGCCGCATTGATAATGCGCGGCAGGAGCCACAGGAATAAGTTCTTTAAAGAGGTTGATTCCTTGTTTTTTACACTGCAGAATGATGTTTGGAAAATGAGATTGGAGTGCTTCCTTCTCGAGATGGCGACAATCCAGCCAAACTTGATCTTGACCTGATTTTTGCATTTCCTTAAAGATGGCTTCACTGATGATATCCCGGGTGGCGAGTTCGCCTTCAGGGTGATATTTAAATACAAAGCGTTCCCCTTTGTGATTGATAAGGTAGGCGCCAAAACCCCTTAAAGCTTCGGTTATGAGAAACATCGGATTGTTTGGTGTAACCAGTGCGGTTGGGTGAAATTGATAAAATGCCATCTTGTCAATCACAGCTCCGGCACGGGATGCCATCGCAAGGCCGTCGCCGGTAGCGATGAGCGGGTTGGTGGTTTTGGAAAATACTTGTCCGCTGCCACCGGTAGCCAGGTAAGTAATTTTAGATAAAATTGAAAACGTCTGTTCGTTTTTATCCAAAAAGCGAGTACCATAACAATGCTTGTCTTGAACGATTAAGTCTGTAGCAAATAATTCTGTTTGAAACCGAATGTTTTTAAACCGTCTGAGTTGTTGCAGCAAGGCTTTTTCAAGTGCCAGTCCGGTTTGGTCTTTGTGATGCAGGATGCGCGCCACACTGTGACCACCTTCCAGGCCATAATCCCAGTCTCCATCAGGAGTTTTGTCAAATGGGGTTCCCCAGGTAATTAATTCCTGAAGCCGTTTGGGGGCTTTTTCAACTACCATGCGCACCGTTTGGATATTAGAAAATCCTTTGCCGGCTTTGAGGGTATCGCTTATATGGGATTCAAAACTGCTATGGATGTTGTCCATGACGGCAGCAATGCCGCCTTGGGCATATTTGGTATTGCTTTCAAAGCGGTCGGCTTTGGTGACCAGGACGATATCGGTTTTGGGTTTGCGTTCAGCCAGCTTAATGGCAAAAGCCAATCCAGCAATTCCCGAACCTATGATTAATACATCGGTTTGCATAATTAAGACAGTTGAAGCATTTTTTCAATGGGTTTCAGGGCTTCCGCTGCCAAGGAACTTTCAACGTACACTTCGGGAGTTTCATCACGCAGGCAACGGTATACTTTTTCAAGGGTATTCATTTTCATAAAGGCACATTCACTGCAGGCACAGCTGTTGTCTTCCCGTGAGGGAGCTGGAATGAGTTTTTTGTCAGGCACATCCTTGCTGAGCTGATGCAAAATACCCACTTCGGTAGCAACGATAAACGTATCAGCCGGACTGTTTTTGATGAAATTACGCATCTGAGATGTCGAACCAATGGAGTGAGCAATGCGCAGAACAGCATCTTCTGACTCGGGATGGGCTACAATTTTTGCACCCGAATTTTCTACCACCAAGTCAATGAGTTTTTCTAATGAGAAAGCTTCGTGTACAATACAACTGCCCTCCCACAGCACCATATCTCTACCGGTGACTTTGTTTAAGTATGCACCCAGGTTTTTATCGGGAGCGAAAATAAGGGGTTGGTCTTCAGGTATGGAACGAATGATTTTTTCAGCATTGGAAGAGGTACACACATAGTCACTCATTGCTTTGATATCGGCTGAGGTGTTGATATAAGTCACCACTTTATGGTTGGGGTACTTGGCTTTGAACGCTGCAAAATTATCCGGCAAACATCCGTCAGCCAGGGAACAGCCAGCCAGAAGGTCAGGAAGAAGTACTTTTTTATGCGGATTGAGGATTTTGGCTGTTTCCGCCATAAAATAGACGCCCGCAAAAACGATGATTTCGGCTTCGGTTTCTGCTGCTTTTCGTGCCAGTTCCAGACTGTCACCCACAAAATCTGCCACGTCCTGTATGGCCTCGTCCTGGTAATAATGAGCGAGTATGATTGCGTTTTTTTCTTTGCGCAACCGATTGATTTCTTTCCTAATATAATAAGGTCTGTCTACCATAATATTCTATTTTGGCAAAGATAAGAATAAATAAAGACCTTTTTATCTTTTAATAAAATTATTACTATCTTTATAGATGCTTTGAGATTGTTATTTCTTTTTTAACAAGACTCATTAATGGAATCAAATGGTTTGAAGCCAACTTGAAGGAAAATACTATAGATTATAAAAAAAATATATATAATTATGAGCGATTTACATTTACATCTGGCATTAAACCATTTTCCGTTAATTGGTCTAGCAATTGGGGCTCTTGTATTATTGTTTGGTTTTTTATTGAAAAAGTCACAAATAAAAGCAACTGCTTTGGGAATTTTTATTTTTAGTGCAATTATGGCAATAATTGTAAATTATACCGGTGAGGGAGCAGAGCGTGCTGTAGAAAACTTACCCGATATTAGTGAGCAATATATAGAAACACACGAAGATGCAGCAGAATTATTCTTGATTATGATCCTTGTTTTAGGTGGAATTTCATTAGTCACGCTGTTTTTAGCAATCAAAAAAATGAAATTGGAAGTTTATGGGTATATATTGGTCATTCTTCTTGTTATATCTGCTGCATTTGCTGCAAATGATGTGGGAACTAGTGGAGGTGAAATCAGACACTCTGAAATACGCGCCGATGGAACAACTAATCAACAAGAGTTTCAAAAGAAAATTAAAACTGACGATGATTGAAGATTGTCATTGAAGAAGTTTTGTTGAAAAAGTAAGGCAGTAATAAATTAAAGAAATTACTAATACTGCCAGAGCTAATGAGTGGGGAATCTTAATTAAACCTTCAAAACCGCATCCCCGGCTTCCAGTTGTACTGAAAGTGTTTTTAATGAAGTATTTTCCAACATTGTGATAATTTGGGTGCGTATGGGTTTATAAGTATGATGAATGGGGCAGGGGGCATGTTCATTACAAGTTTTTAAGCCGAGTCCACATTCCGTAAATAGCCCTTCACCATCAATAGCCAACACCAAATCTTTGAGCTTAATGCGTTCCATATCCTTTTCTGAAATGGAAAAGCCGCCATTGGGTCCTTTGTTAGATTTTACAAGCTTGTTTTTGGCAAGTTGTTGTAAGATTTTGGCTGTAAAGGGCTCCGGTGAATCGATGGCGTTTGCTATTTCAGGCAGCACTACGCGCTTGCCTTGCAGCGATTGTGCAGCGATATGCAGTGTGGCTCTGATGCCGTATTCACAGGCTTTTGAAAACATAGATACAAACGTACGAAAAAATAAAATTCCAAAACTCAAATTCCAAATCCCAAATAGACTTTAACTGCCTTAGAATTTGGAATTTGATATTTGCAGTTTAGGTTATACCACAGCACATCCGCCACCGGCACAGGCAGCTTCGGCTTTAAGGTCGGTGTCGTCTTCAAATTCCATGACGTTGCGCAGGTCAATGGTGTGAAGTTTGGACTCCATTTTTTGAAATTCTTCTTTGGTTATATCAGTAAAAGGAGCTTGTTGGTAGTTTCCGTTGTCAAAAGGAAGCACACTTAGCCCATTGTATGAGGATTTATTGTGCCACATCCATTCGCCGACTATACCCCATTCATTGGGTTTAATAGAAACAGTTGCGGAAACGTTGTTGTCATTTTCACCATTGCGATATCCTTTTTTAATCCATTGCTCGTTGAATTTGGCAATGCGTTTCAATAGATCCATCGTGTCTTCGTGACGGGTGATGGCTCCTTCCGGTGCATTTTGAGGGATACAGACGATCATCTGTTTGGAGTTGAGCAAATCTTGTTCTATCAATTCGGGATGGTGTTCGGTTAAATACCTGCAAAGTGCTTCATCTTTACCAATACGAATGCGACGGATGTAGTACTTGTTGTGCCAGGCGTGAATACCCGATGAAGTACCCAATACCAGCGAAGTAGTTCCCGATGGTTTGATGGTGGTGGTTCGGGCTGCGATGTTGATGTCAATTTGTATAGCTACTTCTTCATTAACTTTCCTGACAACCCGAGCAGCTTCATCGAGGTTGAGTGTGTCGAGTTTTCCTGAAGCAATTCCGGTCATACCCACACCGATGAGGGCATCTTTTTCAGTATGTGTTTTCCATTTTTCACGCAGGTAGTGGAAATTAGTAAACCCGGCCTGAAGTGTTCCCAGGAAAGCAGCTGTTGCCACGCGTTCATTGAGGTCTTGTTGGTTTTCAATATTGCTGACGTTTACTTCACAAAGATTACAAAACTGGAATGGACGTAAGGCAATTTCACAACAGGGATTGGTACCCCAGTCGATGTTGTTGGTGAAATAAAATCCGGGTTCACCGCTGCCGCTCAATTCTATTTTTTTCCAGAGGTCAAAAAACTCAGTTTCGGTAATGCTTTCACGGTGCAAAACCGCTGAATTGTTGGCACGCCCACGTTGTTCATTCAATTCCCACCAGGGACCAAATTTGCAGGTAAGCATATCCTCATCGTTGTGAGAGAAAAGGGCGATCATCGCTGAGCGGCGAATTCCACCGGCCAGTACAGCATTGGCGATGTGGCACATCATGTCATGGCATTCTAACGGAGTGAGTTGTTCTCCGTTTTGTTTTCGATCTAAAATAGCTGAAAGGTGGGCAATGCAGATTTTCAGGGGTTCGGGACCGGGTGCTTTTCCGCCGGCAGTGACGAGGCGGCTCCCTTTCGGCCGAATGTCTGAAAAATCAAAATCGGGTTTTGACTCGTGAATGCCAAAATAGTATTTTAACAATACTTTGACTGCATCTGCCCAACCTTCCAGGCTATCTCCTACTAAAAATTTTCTTCGTTTTTGTCCTTTTTTGATGGGAGGTAAATTAGCGACGTGGTGCTTTTGAACCGAATAGCCCACTCCGGTACCTCCCAGTAAAAGAAACATGGTTTCTGAAAATGCATAAATATCGTCCACAGGTAAATACGCACAGTTGTAAATACGACTATGATTCCGATTGATGGCCGGGCCTGCGAATTGCATCGCGCGCATAGAGGGCAACACCTTTTTATCACGCACCCGTTTCATATGTTCTATGATTTGAGTTGTGAGCCCGGGATATTTTTCCAACATCATGTTTTCATAACGGTCACATATTTCCGGCCAAACTTCCCGTCGGTTTTGCTCGGGAAGGTAGCGGGCATATTTCATATGAACAACAATGTCTGAGAGTATTTCCTGATTCATTTCCATAATTTTAAAGTTTTAAGATTAGCAACTCGATTTTAAAATTAGGTATTAAATGAATAAAAGATAAAAATATCTTAAATAACTATTAACAAAGTTTTCAACAAAAAATACCCTATTTTTAAAAATACAAAGGCAAGGTTTACACCCTGCCTTTGCCTTTATTCTTTTTGCTTAAACACTAACCATCATATAATCACAAAAAGAATGTTCTTTTAATATTTTTTTTCTTTCATTTAATAACAGATTTCTCCATTTGTTTGGCTTTGGGAAACAGGATATTGTTTTCCAGGTGCACGTGCAGGTGGAGGTCGTTTTCAAATTCTTCCAGTTTGGCATAAAAAGCTCTGTAGGTATTACAGGCATGCTCCGGGGGAGTATATCCGGAAGTAAGTTCTGCAATCTCACGGAAGAGTTCACCGGCAGCATCGTGTTCTTCTTCCATCATGGCAATAGGGCTGTCAACGGTTCCAAAGGGTGGACGGGGCAGGGTGATGCCTTCTTTTTGTGCAGCAACCATTTTTTTGATAAACGGAAACAGGATCAGTTCTTCTTTTTTCATATGACTGGCGAGTTCACCGGCCACAGTGCGCACCAAATTGTTTATTTCAACCAGTTCTTCGTTGTTATGTCCGTGAACTTTCATCACTTTGTCTGAATACTGAAGTAATAGCGGTAAATTCTCTTCCACATACACATGATGTACATTTATAATATGGTCTGTGAGAAAATCAGGCGCCCAGGATTTGTAGTTGTAAGCGCGGTCACTATTACCCACTTGAAGCAACTCTTCTTCCAGTATTTGATAATCAATCCCTTTTTTCTCGCAAGCACGTTCAATGCTAATGCCGCCGCCACAGCAAAAGTCAATGCCGTGTTTTTTAAAGATGTGGGCGGTTTTTATGTTTTCGGTAACCATGTCAGCGACGGTTTTTTGTTTTAATGTTTCCATAATTCTTTAGATATTAGATTTTAGACATTAGATATGAGATCTATCTTTTTTACTTCGTAAAGGTCATTCATGGAGTTGTCTTATTTTATGACTTAACGCATAAGAGGAATGGAAGTACAAATTTAAAAGTACGAAGTTAGAAGTATACGATGTTACTGACTATTACATAAGAGGTAAGCATTCAAATAAATCCGTACAATCCGTCAAAATCCGTGAAATCCGCGCTGATTAGAAGTCTTTCTTTTTCGCTTTCGCGGAAATGCGCCACACGGGTAAGATTACCCACAGGAAAAGCATTCCCAATGAGAGAATAGCTCCCAGAGAAGTGCCGAAAAAGTTTTTAAACACGGCTCCGGTATATCCCAGAAGTGCAGAGATATCGAGTTTTAGAATAATGAGAATACGCGACAAGTCAATGGGATTTCCCATGGTGGCAATCAGGGCAAACTTATCGATGGGATATTCCTGAAAATGCACCAATGCCATCAAAAAGATACCATCATAAATCACGGCCAGAAATAACCACAGCAAGATGGCAAAGCCAAAACCTTTGATTTTGTTTTCGTTGGACAAAGCGATGTTAAAGGCCAGTGCAGTAAATATAAATGTCAGGAAAACACCGGTGATCAAAAGCATTGTAAATTCAAAAATGGCTGCAGACTGAAAGAGCCCATAAGCCACAAAAGGAATACCAAGGCCTAAAACCAAACTCGCAGCCAGTGAAATGGCTACGCCAAAGTACTGCCCCAGAAATATCGAGCTGCGTTTGATGGGCTGGGCGAGGAGGAGTTCCGTGAATTCTTTGGAATCGTAATAATACATTACCCCAAAAATGGTCCCGATGAGCGGTACTAAAACAATGATTACATTCATCATCGTGATGACAGCGCCTGAAAGATCATTGTTTAAAAACAATAGCGTAAAACCCAGGAGCAGGTAGAATAAAAAATAAACATAACTCCAGCGGCTGCGGGAAAGATCTTTAAAACTGTATTTTAATATTTTAAACATGATTTTCGGTTAAGATGGTTGCAATGGCGTGTTCAAAGTCGGTTTGTCCGGTTTGTGTTTTGAGTTCAGAAACAGAGCCATTAAAATATATTTTCCCTTCCAGGATAAAGATGATATCCTCAGCGATTTCTTCCACAAAACTCATAATGTGTGACGTGATCAAAATCGTTTTTCCTTTGGCCTTTTCTTTAAAAATCCATTCTTTTAAACGAATAAGCGAAATGGGGTCCAGCCCGGAAGTGGGTTCATCCAGGATTACCAGCGGACTGTCAAACATAAAGGTCAAAACCAGATTCACTTTCTGTTTGGTCCCTCCAGAAAGGTTGATCAGCTTTTTGTCCAGGAAATTCTCCAATTTGAAATAAGCGATAAGTTCTTGATCATTAGCGGGTTTGTTTCGCAAATCCTTGATCATTTTGATGAGTTCTTTCACCGAAAGGTTTCCGGGAAAATTGGCTATTTGTGGTAAATAGTCTATTTCTTTTCGGTATTGCCAATTCCTTTTAATGGAAGTTCCGTTTATAGTAATGCTTCCCTGTTGCGGAATCACCATTCCTAAAATACTTTTTATAAGAGTTGTTTTTCCACTTCCATTGGGTCCCAGAACGGCAATTATACCACTATTATTAATGGTAAGGTTGACACCTTTCAGGACTTTGTTCTTTCCGTATTTTTTATGTAAATTTTCAATGGTTACCATACTATTTTTTTCATTCTTGGGTTTTGATCAATCAATTCTTTGGGTGTAAAAATGGGCGATACTTTTTCAGAAAAATCAACGATGTCAATAAACAAACTTCTCAATAGCACAATTGCTTCAGGAGTTTGGTTGACAATATGTGAAAACAGTTTAACCGGTCTGTAAGGCACATCACCTATTCCATCTTTATCAAGGTCATAACCGCTATAATCACTCCAGTAATTATTGTCAAAAACATTGTCGTTCATCCTTCCTGAATATCCTATATCAAAGGCGTTGTGTAGAAAATTATTTTCTTTAAAGCTATTTGCATAGCAGGCACCATGCACCTTGACGGCATACCCGTTATTTGTAAAAGTATTTTGAATGTATGTCATTCGTGTGGCACCGTCAGCAGTGATGCCAATGGTATTTTGGTCAAAAGTATTATTACTTAATTTTGAATCATAAATCTCTTTTAATAACAAACCATAAGAGGCGTCTCCCCAACTTTTTCTAAAGGTGTTGTTTGTCATCGTGATGAATTTTGAAAACATCACCGCAACACCTGCACCGTTTTCTTCAAAAACGTTATTGTGGTATTCATTGTAGTTGGAAAACATAAAATGTAATCCATAGCGCACATTGTTGGTTGCCCGGTTGTTTTCAACCCTGCAGTTGTCTCCAAACTCAATATAAATTCCATCACGCATTTGCCTGACGGTATTGTTTTGAATACTCATTTCATTGGAATACCATAAATGAATACCGTTGCCTGAACTGGCTTCACTTACAGCCTCACTTGAAATTGTGTTTCCTTCAATAAGTCCTGAAGACGATTTCTCAAGTAAGATTCCGAAGAATACATTTTCCAAGGTGTTATTCTTGATTGTAAAATCGGTGCTTTCAGAAACGAGAATAGCTGCAAAATCTTTGGTATAACTTCTTCCCACATTGATAATGGTGAGGCCTTCAATGGTAAAGTTGTTTGCTCTCACACTAATAACTGTGCCCTTATTTTCTCCGTCAATTACAGGGTTGCCCTCTCCTTTAATGTGAATGGCTTTATCGATTATGTGTATGTCTTGCTCCTTATAAGTGCCTTCCTTAATGAGTATGGTATCACCATTTTCAGCAAGTTCTATGGCTTCTTTTAGTGTTTTTACCTCACAAGTACCACAGACATCTATGGTTTTTGTGTGAGATAGAAAGGGGAGTATTAAAAAGAAAATTCCTATAAAAAACTTCATTAAAAAGGGTTATTTTAGTGATTTTGGTTGGGGTTGTTATTTCTGTCTTTTAAGGTGATCCAATCAAAGAGTTCACCGCCGTTTTCGGTTTTAAGTTGTTCAGCATCTGCTTTATCTGATGTAGCCGATAGATTTGCACCCATGGGGCTGGGTATATTGTCAGAAATAACATAGGTGGCTGTTTCAGCCGGAATCATTTCTCCCGCGTCTAAATAATCTGCCACAAGCACTATTGACATTTCAGTATTGTTTTCAGTATTCAAGTCGTTGACCATACACTCTATGGCGTCATATTTGAATTGTTTTCCTTTTACTGAAACCGCTTGTGCTGCATGTGTTTTGGAAACAATAGTCATTTTACAAAAGTGACAAGCATCTGAGCCATAATTGATGGGTTCCGGTTGGGTGCTACAAGAAGCCATCAAAACCAGTAGTATGAGGAGTCCAGAGAAAGTTTTCATATTATGTTTTTTTAAATTTTAATTTTTTTGTATTCTTTTCTTCCGATAAAAAACGCCAGAAGAGTGAGTGCCATACCGGCAAACATCATATATCCACCCAGGCCGGGATAAGAACTTGCCGTAAAATTAAGAATCTTATCAGTACCAAAAAGAGGGGGTTTGTAACTAAGGGGGTTGCCTTCCTTGTCTGTTAATTTTAGAATGGCATTTGGGTCGAGGTCTGTTCCGTAATCTATGAGCCAGACATTAAAATCATACATACCCAAGATCCCAAGAACCGACATTAAACCAAACCATCCAAGAAACCAGTTGGGACTTATTTTCTTAAAAAAACCTAATACTCCCAGAAGGATTCCCAGAGCTGCCATCCCACCAATCACAAGCGGAAATATGTTGAACTCCCACATTTCTTCAGCTTTTGGTATTTTTTTCATCCCAATATAATGATTTACGCCGTCAATATTCTGAATATCAAATTCCTCTTCACCTTCAATTCCTGAAATATAGATATCCATTCCCAGAGGCTCAGGATATTGAGGGGCACCTAATTGGATGTTCCAAAGCGGGAAGTAAAATAGTCCCAGCAACAAGGCTGATCCTACTATCATTAAAATTCCTGATTTTTTCATTTGGATATGTTTTTTTTAAATAAAAGCGGGTAAATACTTTTATTCACCCGCCTTATAAGTAACAAATATTCAGCTAAATAGAGCGGTTTCTAGTCTCCATCAAGTGACCATTTTATTTCAGGATTGGAGCCGGCTGGTGAAACTCTAACGTATCCCTGCATTTCCTGGTGAAGTGCTGAGCAGAAGTCTGTACAGTAAAGAGGATATACACCTACACGTTTAGGTTCCCAAAGCATTGTTTTTGTGGCACCGGGCATCACAAGAAGCTCGGCTGTATTGGCTCCTATCATTGCAAATCCGTGTGGTACATCAAAATCCTGTTCGAGGTTTGTTACGTGGAAATACACTTTATCGCCCACCTGTATGCCTTCAATATTATCTGGAGCGAAGTGGCTTCTAATCATGGTCATATAGACGTGTACTTCATTTCCGTCACGTTCTACTTTGGTTTCAGATTCGTTGCGAACTGCATGTTCATGCTCGTTCTCATCAAGACGGTAAATCTTTTTTGAATTTTCTTTTATAAGATCGGCAGGAATTCCTGCTGCATAATGTGGTTCACCAATGGTTGGGAAGTCTAACAACAGTTCCATTTTATCACCTGTGATATCATATAACTGTGCAGAGTGGTTCATTTCAGGGCCGGTGGGTAGATATCGGTCCTTGGTGATTTTGTTCATCGCAACAAGGTATTTTCCAAAGGGTTTTCTTGAGTTTCCACCGGGTATCATCAAGTGACCAACAGAGTAATAGGTAGGTTTTCTGTCTATCACCTGGTAATCAGCAAGACTCCATTTTACAACTTCAGAGGAGATAAAGAAGGTGGTATAAGCGTTTCCTTTTCCGTCAAATTCTGTATGAAGAGGTCCCAAACCAGGTTGTTCTACAATACCGCCCAGAATATCCTCATAATTTAGGATGGGAATTCCGTAAGCATCCCCGTCATAATTTTTGTCTTCAATTGCCTTGATCATTTTAGAATATGAGAATACGGTCAATTCAGCAGCCAGTTTTCCGCTACCTACTATATACTCTCCTGTTGGATCTACATCACAACCGTGCGGGGATTTTGGAATTGGCATAAAAAATACAGCTCCGGGAATGTCTTTAGGATCTACTGTTTTAACACCTTTTTTCATTGTTGAAGTTGCAGTGCTTGAATGGTGATTGTAAACATTATGGGCATATTCTGCATCCATCATGGTGCCACCGCCATTGTTGATGTACTCTTCGATTTTTTTCCAGTTGAGGGCAACGATAAAGTCTTTATCGTTTTGAGAGGCATTTACTTCCAGAAGGGTATTGGCTTCTTCAGAATTATATGTGGTTGCAAACATCCAGCCGTGAGAAGCGTTTCTTCCCGGGTGTGCAAGGTCAAAATTGAATCCGGGCATAATCACCTGGAAAGCGAGTTCCATACCGCCGGTTTCCTGGTCAATTTTTACAAAGGTAAGGGGGCCTTTGAAATTCCCTTTCATTTCGTCAATAGACATATCTCTTTGAGGAGAAGGAATTGCAAAACGGGTTCCAGCAATTAAATACTCTGTGTTCTCTGTAATTGCAAAACTATGATTTCCTGCACTGTTAGGAATTTCAAGAATTTCTCCTGTTTCAAAAGTATCTAAATCAATACGAGCAACACGCGGGGTGTTATTTTCATGAGTAAACACCCAACGACCATCAAGTTCCCCATTGGTTTGGGAAATATCAACGTGGTGAAGGTCACCCCAGGGAATAAATCCATAAGAGGTATTAAGCATGGGTTTAGTACCTTCATTGTATCCATAGCCTTTTTCGGCATCCTGAGAGAATACAGGGATTACCTTCAAAAGTCTTCCCGAAGGAAGCCCGTACACAGACATTTGTCCGCTAAATCCGCCGGAGAAAAAGCTGTAGAATTCATCATGCTCACCTGGAGCTACATATACACGTTCGGCCACATTGTCACCGAATGCCCCCGATTTTTCTCCTGTATCACCACAACTAATGAATAAGCCGGCGAAGATAAGAGTACTTAAAATTAGATTTATTTTTTTCATTTGTTTTTGTATAAAGATTGTTTATTAATTTTGAGGAAGAATTACGGTATCTATTACGTGAACCCAGCCGTTACTGGCTTTCACCGTTCCGATTATTTTGGCACCACCCACATAAATATCATCACCTTCTTTGGTAACGTCTATACTTTGGTTTGAAGCCATTCCCAGGTTACGGCCTTTTTCAACAGTGCGTTCCAGCATATCTACCGGATAGTTACCGGGAGCAACGTGATGTTTTAGAATAAGTGCCAATTGGTCTTTGTTTTCCGGTTTCAGCAGATTGTCTAATGTGGCCTTATCTATTTTATCGAAAGCAGCATTAGTGGGTGCAAAAACCGTAAGGGGGCCTACGTTTACAAGAGAGTTTTCAACTTCGGCAGCTTGTACTGCAGCTACCAGCGTGGTGTGGTCTGATGAATTTATTGCAACGCGAAGTGCATTGGGTTCAGCGCTTTCATCTTCAATAAAGGCCTGGCCTTTGTTTGATGATGAAGCCTCAGTGGATGAAGCTTCACTTTGTGTTGCTTCTTCAGATTGTTGGTTGTTTTTACAGCCGGTGAAGACTATTGCAAACAACAACAATATTACAAGGGTTGATTTCATATTTGGTTGTTTTAATGGTTATTGAGCGTCATATTTTCTAAAATATTCCAGGATAGCGCGTGAATCTTCCTCACTGATGTTTTGATTTGCCATTACCGCCATATTTGATTCAATGAGCAATTGTTTTGCAATGGGATCTTTGGCAATCATTTCTTCAGGGTTCAAAATCATATTCATAATCCATTCAGGTGAACGTCGTTCGGTGACACCATCAATTTTAGGCCCGATGAATTTTTTGTCCATTTTGTGGCAGGCTGAACACATTTTTTGGAAAACATCTTCACCGTGTGTTGCCATAGCATCATCGATACCATCGCTAATGGTTACCGACTTTATGGGGCCAATTCCTTTGTTAGACATGTCAATCATGTCTGCAGAAGATGTTGCTTTGGTTTCTTTTTTGGTTTCGGTTTTGTTGTGATCACCGAGTTTAATTTCATTTTTTTCTTCTTTTTCACCACCTCCGCAAGAAACTAAACTGATGGTAGCAATAAGTAAAAGGGCTGTTTTTAGTATACTTTTCATTTTAATTGATTTTAATTGTTTTTACTGTTTAATTTTAATGATGTAAAATTAGTTTGTTCTTTCACCTTTCTTTATGACTGGAGTCATATTGGTATAATTTGTTCATTTATTAAAACACACAAGCCAAATCTCCATTGAATTTAAAACTTTGTAAAAGTACTCTGATTAATATAGCTTAAAATGATATTTGTCATTAATACTATATAATTTTTTATTAAATTAATTATTTTAAGCATTAAATTTTATTGAATAATCAAATATTAAATATATAAAACAATTATTTAAAAAACAATACTTGTAAGTAGTTATTCCTACAAACACAAAAGCCACATTAAATTAATGCGGCTTTTTGTATTCAAGCAAAGTAGGTTTAGTAATTAAATTTTAACGGTCAATACCGGTATATTTGAAGTGTTTGCGAGATCTTCGCCAATGCTTCCTGCCAATATTTTATTAATGCCTTTTCTACCATGAGTGGGTATGGCTATCAAATCTGCATGGAGCATTTCAGAAGCGTTTATTATCCCATCTGTCACTGAGTAATCATTAAATATGACGATATCTTCAGAATTGTTTGAAATTGTATTTTTGTTTAGAAAGTTTCGCATTTGCTCCCTGATTTCAATGGTATTTTTAAAATTAGCGTTTGGAGTATTTACATAAACCAATTTTAATGTAGCGTTATATGAATCTGCAAATTTCTTTATCTTTTTATAGGCTTTTAAATTTTCTTCGTTAAAGTCTGATGCAAATACGATGGTTTTAGGATTGAAAGCAGGTATTTCAGATTTGACAACCAGCACAGGTATCTCTGATGTTCTAACCACTTTTTCTGTATTTGACCCCACGAAATAGCCTTTTACACCGCTGGAACCTCTGGAGCCCATCACGATAAAATCTGCATCAATTTCTTTTGCAGTACTGTCTACTTCTTCAAAAACTTTATGATGTTTTATGACAGGGGTGGTTTTTATACCTTTCATATAATCTTTGTCTACAAACTCTTGAAATCTTTTTTTGGCAAGTTCCATAAAAAACATCAACTCCCTCCTTTTTGTTGATTCGGTAATGCTTATCATCTGGTCTGAAATGTCAAGCATATGCAGTAAAATAAGTTCTGATTTGTTCTTTTTAGCCAGGTCTGCGGCTACTTTTAAGGCATATTCAGAATGTTTTGAAAAGTCTATGGGTACTATTATTTTTTTCATTGCTTTTAGTTTTATGAGGTTATACAGTCATTGAAAATAAACGGGTTTCAGGTTGTTTTTGTTGTAATAAAATATCAAAGGCCATACAGACATTCCTGACAAACGGCCTTCCTTTTTCGAGCACCTTTATGGCATTTGACCCATTAACGATCAAACCATCTTTTTCCATTTCTTTAAGGTTTTCTTGTATTTCAGTAAAATTAATAAATATTTCTTCTTTTGAAGACCACTGCGTTTCCAGATTACACATCAGATGGAGAATGTGTTTTCTGATCACCTGATCTTCTTCAGTGAGTAAATGACCCCTGTAAACAGGAATTTTATTTTGTTCCAATAGCTTGTAATAGTCTTCTATCTTTTTTTCATTTTGGGCAAAAGCAGTCCAGCTGTCACTTATTGCAGAAACACCCAATCCTATCATAATCTTGCTTTGTGTAGTGGTGTACCCCATAAAGTTGCGGTGCAGGGTGTTGTTTTTCATGGCCAAACTAAGTTCTTCCTCTGGAAGGGCGAAATGGTCCATGCCAATTTCAATGTAACCAAGTGTTTCCAGCAGGTGTTTGCCTGTTTCATATTGAGTTCTTTTTAACTCGGGTGAGGGCAGGTTTTCTTCACTAAAGCCCCGTTGACCGTTTCCTTTTATCCAGGGCACATGTGCGTAGCTGTAAAATGCAATACGGTCCGGTTGGAGTTCTTTGGTTTTTTCAATTGTGAACTTAACGTGTTCCAGGGTTTGATAAGGCAACCCAAAAATGATATCGTGCCCCACGGATGTATAACCGATTTCACGAGCCCATTCTGTTACATTTTTCACATTTTCAAAAGGCTGAATTCTATGTATGGCGATTTGAACGGCCATATTATAATCCTGCACCCCAAAGCTCACCCGTCTGAAACCAACATCATACAGTGCCTGAAGATGTTCTCTTGTAGTGTTATTTGGGTGACCCTCAAAGCTAAAGTTATAATCTTCTGCAAGAAGCGAGTCTTTAAGGATTCCTTTAATCAATTTTGTAAGATTTTCAGGGCTAAAAAAGGTGGGAGTTCCTCCGCCCAAATGGATTTCCCTGATAAGTGGTTTCTCTTCCAATAGTTTTAAATAAAGACTCCATTCTTTGAGAACAGCCATAATATAGGGTTCCTCAACCTCATGTCTCTTCGTGATGCGCTTATGGCATCCGCAAAAAGTACATAAGCTTTCGCAGAAAGGCAGGTGAATGTAAAGACTAATACCTTCACGCGCATTGTGACTGTCAAACTCAATTTTTAATCGTTGTGCCCAGTCTTCAGCAGTAAAGCTGCTTTCGTTCCAATAGGGGACCGTGGGGTAACTTGTATACCGCGGTCCGGGAACGTTGTATTTTTGAATGAGGCTTTGCATTTTATTAATTTCTTATACAAAAATACAGACAATGGTTATTTTCATCTATGACTTTGGTCATACGACACATTTTTATTTTCACTCTATGAATTCATACAGTTTTTTCAATCAGGGAATTCTTTGATAGTTAATTGATTACAGTAGCGTAGTTTTGAGTTTTAATTATTAATCCAAAAAAATAATATACTTGAGAATGTGGGGATTCTCAAGGAAAACTCCCCTCAAGTTTTTGAACTTTTGGGGAGTAAAATTTTAAAGAAAATGAAATCAATAGGACTTCTACTATGTTTCTTGCTACAGTTTTCCTCCTGTGCTTCATTAAAACAATCCACCGTGATCAACTATACAGACCAAAACAACAACCATTTTACCATATCAAGGTCTGAAATTGTTTATAAGGCGATGAAACCTGTTGAAAGTTCGTCAGGAATTTATAGCGGCGGAACTGATAAGCGGGTTCAGATTACTTCTTCAGAATTTAAACATTTGGAGCAGCTCGCAATTGAAATGATTGAGGATCAAAAGTCACATGCTCAAAGGAGGGAAATGCTGACTGCTGTCCTTTGGATTAATACAGTTGGTGAAAATAAAAAAGCCATTCTATCCCCATCCTCATTACGATCTCAATTTGAATCAGCCTTACGTAATACTGTGAGATTAGACCGCTAATTACCACGTGGGAGAATACCCTCTATGAATTCCCATAATTTAAGCTTCTATCGGAATTCTTTGATAGTGAGACGTTTATTAAGATTTAGTTTAGCACTATAAATCAAAATAAATGAAAACACTTTTACTACTACCCGCAGTCATTTTAAGTATGACCTTTTTTGTTTCGGCTCAGGAATGCAGTCAGGAGCTTGGCCTGGTAAACTCCCTTTTGGAAAAAGCAAATCTGGAACAGGCACTTACAGATCCTGATGCCATTGTAGATGATTATAATGAACTAAAAGGTTCACTGGGCTCAATTGGTTTGTCAAGTTTAAAAAAAGATGCACCCAAAATACTTTTCCTCAACGGCAAAGAAAAGAAAGGTCGTATCAAAAAAGGGGAAAGAAGGATGTTTGTCACTTCTTTAATTTCAAAAGAAACCCTCCACATCCAATTCTCAAACCCGGGCTTGCTGGAAAACACTGAAATTATCATCTGCTCACACTCCACAAAAGGGGAAACCCAAAACCTCACCCATTTTACCATAGATGAATCAAATGTATCAGACACTTTTGAATTTGACTTTAGTGATGTAAAAGGAAAGGTGGTAAGCATTACCGTGAGAAATGTGAACAATCCTGAACGTATGGAATTTAGTATTGCTGCAAATTAAAAACAAACGGGATACCAGGGGGGGGTATAAAGTACTTACACATAATTGTTTTACAAAAAATAATGCGGAAGCCGAAAAGCAAAAAGAGTAGGCAACATTTAATTTATACTATTATGAACTATTTTTTCTCATTCGTACTCACAGTCTTAATGATTTTTTCTTCTGTAGAAATCCATGGCCAAAAAGGAAAAAAGGAGCTGGCCTCAACACATAAAGAATATGTGAAAATGTTCAAGAATCCCGAGGTTAATATGATTAGAACCCATAGTGATTTTTTAAAGTGGTTCAATACCTCAACAGAATTAAAAAAACATTTTAATGAAAATTCTTTAAGAGTATTTGGCAAAGGACTAAAAATCTCAGAAAACGGCTTGGTTAGCTTTAAACTGGACATGCTTAAAATTCAAGAAAAGGAGCTAAATAAACTGGGTTCTATGATTTTAGAAGGCTTTGGTTTCTCACAAGAGGCTCAGAAAAATGACGCAACAATTGAGGGTGCCTATTGTGGTGGAGATGCTACATGCTACGCTTCAGTTGGTTGTTGGTGTGTTATTGCCAACTGTAAGATGGCAAGCGACATAAAGACAGGGTTCGATGAACGAGAGATTTTATCCATAGGATGGTGATACTATGTTTTTAATGGGACAAACTGAAATTACAAATTAAAAATGTAAACGCGAAAGCCGAAACGCAAACAAAGTAGGCAACACACTAGAAATTTGAAAAACATGAAAACTGTTAACATCAAACTCACACTATGTTTATTTTTCTTACTCTTTGAAACAGTTATGGTAACTGCACAATCCAATCAAAACAGCTCACCCAATTTTTCAAACCCCGGAAGGGAATGGTTTGTAAGTGCAGCCAATGGTTCCGGTCAATTGGGCACCAAAGACCGGCCTGCAAAAGATATGGGCAACATTATCCATCACCTCAAGCCCAATGACATAATCCGGATAGCAGGAGGAACGTATATGAGCAAAGGAGCACGCGGCGCCGATGAGATCAACGTTCCGGTTCAGATAATTGGAGGGTATGATGAAACCTTTACATACAGAGATCCCTGGGACAAACACAAAACGATTTTTACCGGGACCAACGATTATAAAAAATCAACCGATCCCAGAATTTATATCAGAACCGATCAGCAGCGTGAGGCAAACGGTCAATTGTCACAGGGTGGTGTTATAATTGTTGATGGTATTATCATTGATAACGGCCCCAGAAACCGCTATCATCAAAAGAAGGGTATGGCTATCAGGCGAACAGCCAACCCTGCAACAAACGAGAATCCGTCTCCCAATTCAGGTGGAATTGTTATCGTTGCTAGTAAATATACCAATGTGGCTGTTCAAAACTGTGTGATCATGAACACAGCTCCATCAGAAGGAGCCCTGTCAGTAAGGGTTTTTCAAGGGGGAAAAGGGATTATTCGCAACAATCTCACCATCAACAATACCGGATATGGCATTCACGCCCGTACCGGCTATACGGGGAGTGACCCCAATTTAACGCCCAGTTTCCATATTTATAACAACACATCTTTATTCAACTGGAAACACGATGCCATTGCCTCTTATGGCGGTGATGCCCTGGCACTGGACCAGTATTTAACAGCAAAAATCGAAAACAATGTCCTTGGTTTTGGACATATGGGAGGCATTTTGAGTAAAGGGGCAAAGATTGAGTTGAAAAACAACCTATTTACCGGAAATTCAAAATATGATTACAATGAGCGGGGTGCTGAAATGCGTGTGGATGCTATTCTGGACGAAGCCATGTATGTCGATCCGCTCAGTGATGGCAATGAAACGGCTTTGATTCAGATTCCGATAGCAGAGCGATGGGCCAAAATTTATTCCGGCAGGGTTGAAATCACCCGTGAAGAAGTGGATGCCGGTGTATCAGTGAGCAATTCAGGGGCTAACCAACTGAGAAGCATGTTGGGGCTCAACCTTCAGGGAAGCACCGTAAAAATGGATGCAGAGGTTTTCCTGCCCTTGTTAAAACTTGAAGAAGGCCTGCCTGTGGGTTTTCAAGCCTGGAACGGGAAGGGAAGCGTTATTCCAAAAGAACGAAAATAATAATTATCAATAAAAAAGCGGAAGCCGAAAAGCAAATAGAGTAGGCAACACAATTTAACTTAATAATCATGAAAAGAATTATCACAATGATCGTAATTGCCTTATTTACCTTTAATTTTCAAGCAGAGGCACAAAACTGCAATCAAGGAAAAAAACTTGCAGAGAAGACCTGGGAAAAATTTGGACCCTGGAAACCCAATTTTACCATTGTTCCATTTAAGAATAAGGTGAAAAAAGTTAAAAATTCATGGAACTGGATTGTTAACAATAGCGGCTCCACAATTGGCCCCAGACTCCTTGAAGTTGATGGTGGCAATGAAACCGGAACCATTGTTGGTCAAACATCGAGTACTTTTGTAACACCACCTTCTTTTGAAAATAGAATGGAAATCACCATCAATAAATACAGCGGAAGGGCCAAAACAGGCGTTGTTATTTGTGCAATGGGGCAAGATGGGGTACTCACCCAGTTGCGTGATTATGAATTTCCCAATGACAGAAACGGAAAAGTTAAAACGTTTACCGTCAACAATGTCAAGGGTAAAATCATTATTGTGGCGATGAAAAACCTGTCTGTTGGCAACAAATTTCAATACAGGATCAATGCCAAATAATTTGGCAGTCTAAGCATAAAACTTATTATTTCAAAATGTAGTATCTTTTTAGCGTGTATACGGATAAACTTTATATAAAGCCTTTAGTAATTTTAGTTTTGGTTTTTTTTACCACAGCAGTTTCCGTGGCGCAAAATGAGACAAATCGTGCTGAAGACAGTTTGAAGCAGCTCCTTAAGGTTGCACAAACAGATTCCGTAAAAATGGACTTGTATAATAAATTGAGAAGGGCAACATACTATTCAAACCCGCCCATTTCTGAGTCTTATACTGCCAACTATCTTGAAATGGCAAAACGAATTGGGGATTCACTTCAAATAGCCATAGCAAATTTTTATATGGGCAATGCCAATGTGGTAAATGGCAATCCTGACAAGGCATTGCCCTATTATTTAATTGCAGCATCTTATTTTGAATCCAAAGAAGACGAATTGTCGCGGCTCAGTTCGACCTATAATGGAATTGCTTCTGCCTATGAGAACAACATCAGCGACTCGCTTTCACTGGTTTATTTTGAAAAATCCTATGAAACGAGCAAACGCGCCAACGATCAGCGCAGAATGGGAATTGCGTTAATCAACAGAAGCAATATACACAGTAAAAATGGAGAACTTAACAGGGCCATTCAGTTACTTGAAGAAGCTGTTGACCTTTTACAGGATCCCAAGAGCGCCATTTATCTAAAACCGGCAAAAATCAACCTTGCCGGAGCTTATGCCGAAAACAATGAGCTTGAAAAGGCAGAAGCTATTTATGAAACATTGCTTCAAGAAATTGACTCTACTGAGGATGTGTTGAATTATGCAAAAACACTCGGCAATTATGGGCGTTTGTTCCAGAAAAAAGACAATGATGAGGAAGCCCTGTATTACCTTGACAAGGCTTATAAAAAATTTCAGGGCCATGGGTTTATGAAAGAGCGTTACAACTTGATGCCTTTTTTGATAGATGCCCATTACAATGTCAACAGGCACCGGGAAGCTATGGTATTGTTTTATGATTACAACCTGATTAAAGATTCCATATTTTCTGTCGAAAAGGATAAAAATCTTACAGATGCCCTCCAAAAGTTTGAAGCCGAAAAGAAAGACAAACTACTTCTGGAACAAAAGCTGGAGATAGAAGAAAAAAATAGGCAAAAAAACCTAGTGGTGTATGGTTTAATTGCTTTGTCAGTTTTTTTAATTGTGGGTTATCTGTTTTTCAGAAAGCGGTTACAATACCAGAAAACCATAGCCCAACAACAGGAAGATTTGCAGAAGCAAAAAATTACAGAGCTGACACAGAAAAACAAGCTTTTGGCCATGAGCAGTATGATTGAAGGTCAGGAGGCAGAACGCTTGCGAATAGCCAAAGACCTGCACGACAGTCTGGGTGGTTTATTGAGTAATGTGAAAGCCCATTTTACCATCATTCAAAAGGAAATAGCACAACTGGAGCAACTAAATATCACAGAGCGCACTAACCATCTTATTGATGAAGCGTGTTTGGAGGTACGACGTATATCTCACAATATGATGCCCCATGCGTTGAGTATTTCGGGACTGGAAGGTGCATTGGAAGATGTAGCCGGGTATATGCGGTCACTCAATTATGAGGTGACGCTGGATATACACCATCTTCCCGAAGCTATTGAAAAGACAAAGCAAATAACCATTTACAGGCTCATTCAGGAAATACTTTCCAACATTAGGAAACACGCCGGGGCAAAAACGGTATTCATTCAGCTCTTTGGGCATAAAAATGAAATTCATCTTATCATAGAAGATGACGGGAAAGGGTTTAACTATGAAAAAGCTATTTCAAACGGAGGCCTTGGGTTGAAAAGCATCAATAGCCGTGTAGAGTTTCTCGACGGAACCATTGAATGGGATAGTGTTGAAAACAGGGGCACAACAATAACTATATATATACCGGTATGATTAAAGTTTTTATAGTGGACGACCATAAAATGGTTATAGAAGGATTGAGGCTCTTACTTCAAAATCATAACGAAATAGAAGTAGTTGATTATGCCCTTAGCGGGGAAGAAGCTTTGGAGAAAATCCCTGATATTTATCCTGACGTGGTTTTAATGGATGTCAATATGCCCGGTATGAACGGTATAGAAACCACCAAGAAAATGGTGGAATTATTCCCGGAGGTAAAAATTATAGCCATCTCCATGCATAAAGAAAGCAGCCTGATCAAGCTTATGCTGCACAACGGTGCCAAAGGATATGTACTAAAAAATGCAGGACAGGATGAAGTGATTGAAGCGATCGAGAAAGTTCATAATGGTAAAATGTATCTCGATGAAACCGTAAATGAAATTGTAATCAACAGTGTTGCGAATACAAGCAAACAAAAAAACACAGATAGTTTTCCCAAACTTTCCCGTAGGGAAAAAGATGTGCTCAAACTGATTATGGATGAATATACCACTCAGGAAATTGCCGAAAAATTGTTCATCAGTTTTGGAACGGTGGAGACCCACCGCAGGAATATGCTCATAAAAACCGGTGCCCGTAATACGGTGGGACTCGTAAAAATGGCAATGGAATATAACCTGTTAAATTAACTCAATACACAGAAAATCAAATAATTAAAATCAAAAATTATGAAAACAATATTCAATATTGCAGCTATACTTATGCTTATAAGCTGCTCAAATTCGACAAATGAAACCCCAAAAGAGTCTATAGAACAAACCTATAACGCCAGGGTGCAACAAGAGGTCCTTGAGCGTGAAAATGGCGAAAAGTATCTAAAAGTCATTGTCTCAGAAAGCAAAATGCTGGACACGTTACATCCCAATATTTCTTCTGCAAACCTGGCTTTACTGACATACAAAAGGATGACTTCTGAACAAAGGGAAAACATCAAAACCATGGATATCGAAATGATTACTACCCAAAATGAAATCGCTGACTATACCTATCAGGTTGATTTTATGAAAGAGGTTCATGAAAAATTCAAGGTCTTTGATGAATTATCTACCGCACTTGTAAATAAAAACTTTAAGTTATTGGACCAAAAAAGAAATGTAAAAGACTTTCCAACTGAAATTGAAGGCGTAATGAATCAAAAGTTTCAATTTCTTGAAAAAGAATATGGAAAACTAAGTGGTTATAAAACCTTTGGACTGGCTGAGCAAGGAGATGCTTCGGGAAGAGCGTATCAATTTCAGGCCTATTTAAATTTTGAAAAACGGGATGTGCCCTACTTTTTTTATTTGGATACCCGTGAAGGCAAAGATGAATGGATTGGTTTCTCTATTAAAAACTAAAAGAATAATGTTATAATCAGGGAATTCATAGATTTTTTAACTTGTTTGAAATCATAGAGTTGTATGTCAAAGCTGAAGCATAATTTTGATACTGTAAAACACAACACTTTCAAACGATGATTGAATCTATCAAAATTCAGAGTACACAACTTTTTTCAAATATTGTATTTCTCCTTTTTTTGGGTGCACTAATTGATACTGTGGGAGATTTGTTAATGAAACAATGGGTAGAGACAAATTCAAAAGCTTTTTATGGAGCAGGGATGGCTTGCTACATCGTGGGTTTAAGTTTTTTAGCCTATAGTTTTACCCAAAAAAACATAGTGGTGGCCTCTGCAATATTTGTAGTATTGAACCTGGTGTTACTCACTTTTGCAAGTTGGGTTTTTTATGGTGAAATGATCAATAAGAAGGAGTTTATCGGGATTGCCCTTGGAATTTCTGCTGTGCTGTTTTTAGATAACTAATCAGAACACTATTAGATTTCCTGTATTTTAAAATCTCAATGAATTCCCATAGAGAAATCAATAAACAATCATCTAGTTTTGAGCTTCCAAGTCTTTCCCAATAAATGTCTTAACCTCTTGTGCTTTGTTTTTAATTTCAATTTAAATTAATCATGATGCATAAAGTTTTAGGTTTATTTCTGTTTTTATTAAGTATCACTTTGACTGCCCAGGTGGGTATAGGTACTACAAATCCACAGGCTACCCTTGATATTTTCACGGTTGACCCTTCTAATCCTGATGTAACCGATGGAATTTTGATTCCCAGAGTGGATGAATTCCCAACAACCAACCCGGGGGCCAACCAGGATGGGATGCTGTTGTTTGTTACGGGAAATGGTTCGATTGATAAAGGACTTTATTTTTGGGACAACAGTATGCCAAACTGGGTGTCTTTTTTAACAACAAGTGCCGAGCGCATCAACGATTTGCTGGACGGTAAATCTGATCTTGTTGGATCTTCCTTGTTTATTGGAATTGGTGCAGGTGCAAACGATGATGAAAATGACAATAGAAATATTGGAATTGGTTTTCAGGCTTTACAAGCCAATGAAAACAGTCTTAGCAATATTGCAATTGGATGGAATTCCCTTAATGCTTCAGAATCAGGGGGAAGTAATACCGTTGTGGGTGAAAGTGCTTTAAGGTATGCAGATTACAGTTTGTACAATGTGGCTGTGGGAAAAGACGCCATGCGTAATGCCGGGAACAATATATCCCGTTCTGTTGCAGTGGGGGTTGAAGCCTTAAGGGAAGCTCAATCAAATGCCTCTGTAGCCGTGGGCTAACATGCTTTGAGAAATACTACAACAGGTGGTAGAAATACTGCTTTGGGCACAGAAGCAAATTTCAGAAACACTACAGGTGAGGACAATGCAGTCATTGGCTACAGGGCTATGAGACAAAACTTAACCGGTTCAGGAAATATTGTTCTTGGGGTCAATAGTATGAGGGAAAGCCTGGATGGAAGTCAAAACGTTTCCATGGGTTACAATGCTATGCGGTTAATTGAATCGGGAAACGAAAATGTTGTTATAGGTAGAGGTGCATTAGCTCATATGATCAACGGAAATGAAATAGTGGCAATTGGAAGTGGCGCATTGCAGTGGGCAACAGACCAAAGTAGTAAATTGGCCATAGGGCATCGTGCTTTGGGGTCTAATGAAACGTCATCTGAAAATACCGCAGTGGGTTATATGGCTTTGACTTCCCTTGTTTCGGGTGTTGGCGGGAATACTGCGATAGGTGAGCGGGCACTGGAAAGTACTACCGTTGGAAGAGAAAATGTTGCCATTGGCTGGCGGGCCATGGGCAATACAGGGCCTGATGCACGCAGAAGTACCGCCATAGGTTACCAGGCGATGAGATCGTCTGTTGGTGGTGCGGGCACTGCTGTTGGCATAGAATCGATGCGTTTTACCACTTCGGGGACTGAAAATGCAGCTTTAGGCAACAGGTCCATGTACCTCAATACAACCGGTGACAGGAATACCGCGGTTGGTCACCAGGTGATGTTTAATAACACAACGGCAAACCGAAATACAGCAATGGGTTACCAAACATTGGGAACGAATACCACCGGGCAGCATAATACCGCTTTTGGATATCAAGCTTTGGGTAACAATGAAACCGGGGAGGAAAATGTTGCCATTGGTTATCACGCCGGGCGGAATGTCACAGGTTCCAGAAATGTTCTTATAGGCAGGGAAGCGGGGCGTGGATTTGATGATGATTTAAATGCTGTTGATGGCAATGTATTTATTGGCAACAGGGCCGGATATTTTGAAACAAATAGTAATCGTTTGTATATCCAAAACTCAGACGCCGACGAAGAAAATGCCCTAATTTATGGAGAATTTGACACAAACCTATTGCGATTTAACGGAACAGTGGGTATTGGTAGAAACCCACTTACCAATACTTTGGAAGTAAACGGTGAGGCATCAAAAACAACAGCAGGGGCATTTATTGCCAATAGTGACGGTCGTCTCAAAAAGAACATTCAAACCATTGAAGGAAAAACGGCTCTTGATTTAATCACACAAATGAATGGAGTCACTTATGAGTGGAATGATGAAATCACCGGGAGTAACAGACCTGAGGGGAAACAATATGGTTTTATAGCACAGGAATTGAAACAACTTTTCCCTGAAAAAGTAACTCAGGATGCGATGGGTTATTACCAAACGGCTTATGGAGATTATGACGCTTTGCTTGTACAGGCTATCAAAGAGTTAAAAAATGAAAACGAAGAGTTAAAGAAAAAAGTGGAGGATCTTATGCATCTGGAGGAAAGGATTTTAGCTCTGGAAAAAAAGGACTTTAAATGATTTTTGCAATAAAAAAGGGTTTAACGATACTACGTCAAACCCTTTGGTTTTTTTGTTGATTTCAATTTACATTTTCCTCACGCTTCCGGAAGAAGAATTGTTTTTCTGTACCGTTGTGGGTTCTCCATAATATTTAATATCGCCTCCACTGGATGCTTTGGCTTCGAGGGATTTTTCAATATTCAATGTTATATCAGCCCCACTTGAGGCCTTGGCGTTTACATAGAGTGCTTTTAGCTCTTTCGCATTGATTGAACTTCCACTCGAGGACCGTGCTCCAAAGTTTCGTGCTTGTCCTTTGATTTTTATATCTGAGCCACTGCTGGATTGTGCAGTTAATTCCTTTGCAAGAACGTTCATTTCCAAATTTGCGCCGCTGCTTGCTTTTAAGTAGAGATCATTTGAAACAACTGTTGACATACCGGTGACATTTGAACCACTACTGGCTTCAACTCCATCAAGGTTAGTGTATATTACTGTAACCTTCTTTGATGTTGCCCTGCCTATGTTTTTAGTGGTTTTAATGTGTAAAACACCGTTTCTCATTTCTGTTTCAATGATATCGTGCAGGTTTTCATCTGCTTCAATGACGGCTGCCTGAGTCATGCCCTCGGTTAATTCCACTTCAAGACCATTACTGGCTTTCACGACCTTAATGTCTTCTTTAAAGACTCTTTCTTCAACAACCACATTGCCATTGCCTTGAATGCCTCCAACAACAAAATCACAGGATGCTAAGGGGAACGTTAATGCTAATAATATTAATAATTGTATGTGTCTCATGGTTTCTAAGATTTTAATTTGATTTGATTTTGATTCCCTGCCTGTCAACTTTAACCCTAACGGAATCCACTTCATCGGTAACATTGATATCAATGCCGTCACGGTTAATTTTAATTTTGTTTCCGTCTTTCCAGTTTTCATCCCAGTTTTCATCATCCCAATTGATCACCTTGTATTCAGAATCATCATCATCTGAAGACAACTTTTCAGGACAATCATTGCAAAATGCTTTACCATCCTGAATGGTAAGGTAAAATTCTTCTTCACCACTTAACAGTATGTCCCGGTAACTCGGTGAGTTTCTGTGAAAGCTCCTGGTGTTTCTGTCAGCAAATAGCACGCTGCCTATGGGTAAATATAGCGTTAACTCAACTTCCTGCTCACGGTATTTTTCTTCAATTCCGGTAAGAAAATACCCGTCCAAAATTAAAGAATTATTTTCAAATGAATACTTGTAATCAATTGCTTCAGCCCTGTTTTTAGCATTGATATAATCACTGCCATGTGCCTTTTTATTGATCATCAGGGATGCCACAGAGTCTTTTGTTGATTTCACGATCAGTCTGATATCATTAGAATAGAGAATCTGGTTATCTTCTTTATCATATTTGAGTGAAAATCCGCTATTGCGTCTTACTTCTTTCTCATAATGAGTGTTTCCCTGCATACTAAGGTATAAGGTATCTCCGGCTTTAATGTTTAAAGTTTCTGTATTAATTGTGTTTCCTTCGTGAGACCTTTCAACAGCTTGCATAACACCAATGGTTATCAAACTGAACACAGCCAGTAACCATAGACCCAGTAAAGTGAGTTTTGCAACTTTTCCTATGGACTTGAGGTTGTCTACCAATATTTTCAGACCTAAAATAAAAAGGAAGAAAAAGGGTATTGCAACGGCCAGGAATGTAAGAAGTGAAAGTAACCATATGGGGACCATCGTGTCATTTACTATATGAAAGAATTCAGTAGACCAGGTTCCAAAAACACCTGAAAGCCCTGTAATAAAAAGACCGATAAATAAGCCTATCAGTATTGTGGCAGCAACCAGTATAATAATCACACCGATAAATTTTACAAAAACCGTCAATATTGCAAGCAATACATTCCCCAGAGAATCAAAAAATGTTTCTGAACTTGACTTGATTTTTTTACCGTAGGCATCGTAATCTGCGTTTTTAATTTTATCGGCTACGGAGTCATAATTTTCTTTAAATTTTCTTTCGATATTGGATATATTGACCGGTTCACCTCGCATCGTTAATTTATCTGCAACGGTTTTGGCTTCCGGAACTAAAATCCAGAAAATGATGTATATCAATATAAAGGTACCGCTTGAAAAGATGGTGAGTAATATCCAGATGAGCCTGATCCATACGGCATCCATACCAATATAGTGACCCAAACCTGATGATACACCTCCAATGTATTTATTGTCAGGGTCCCTGAAAAGCTTTTTATAGCCTTTCGCACTTTCCTGCTTTGCTTTTGGGGGGGTGTCATCAAATATTTCTTCATCAACGGCATAGTCTTCGGGTTGTCCCATCACGGCAATAACCTCATCCAGTTCCTTTATGGTGATGACTTGCTTGTGACTATCCAGTTTTTCAGAAAATAATTCTGCTATCCGGGCTTCAATATCCTTGATGATCTCATCACGGCCTTGCGGGTCTGAAAAAGAACGCTTTATTGCGTCCAAATAGCGATTCAATTTGGCGAAAGCATCTTCATCGATGTGGAAAAATGTTCCTGCTAAATTTATGTTTACTGTCTTGTTCATGGTTATTTTTTTTGTCGTGTTACTTTGGAAACGGCTACCATTAGTTCATCCCAGGTACCGTCTAATTCTTTTAAAAATAATTTACCGGTTTCGGTAAGTTCATAGTATTTCCTTGGCGGTCCGCTTGTAGATTCTTCCCAGCGGTAGCTCAATAAACCTGCATTTTTAAGTCGTGTTAAAAGGGGGTAAATGGTTCCTTCCACAACCAGCATCTTTGCATCCTTTAGCGTGTCGAGTATATCTGAAGTATAAGCCTCACCATCTTTTAAAATGGAAAGGATACAATACTCCAGAACCCCTTTGCGCATTTGTGCTTTTGTGTTTTCAATGTTCATCTTAACAATTTTTAATTTGGGTTACTGTTGGGAACTCTTCCATATACAACATCACTTCTTCAGCATCAATATGATGAATCGAGTGTTTTGAGTCTGAAACAGTTGAGGTAGTGGGAGATATAATCTCCATTACTACTGCCAACATAATACTTACTAACGTGCTCATTTTTTGATTGATTTAAATGATTGATTTTGATGAATGAATCCTGTTTTGATTATCGTATACTATAATGCCCATTAGATTACAATGCAAATATATGGCTAAAAAAAGGTATTATGCAAAACATAGTACTAATATTTAACATATATTTAACAAAAAGAAAAATATCAAACTATGGGTTTTATTTACCTGAAATGCCCTAAATTAGCTTCGTTATGAGGTTTACACCGTTAAAAATTAATTCATTCTTGTTTCTAAAACTCCCTGCGGCATTTTTTTGTGGTGTCAGGGTAAAGCAGATGGATACAAACTTTTGTACAACAACTGTTAAACATAAATGGATTAACCAAAACCCATTTGGCTCGATGTATTTTGCAGTTCAGGCTATGGCAGCCGAGTTGAGTACGGGTGCACTTGTGATGATGCATATCAAGGAAAGTCAGCGCAAAATATCCATGCTGGTAATCAATCAAAAAGGTAACTACATAAAAAAAGCCACGGGACGCATCACATTTAGCTGTACTGATGGGGATCTCATCAAAGCAGCCCTTGAAGAAACCATTAAAACAGGTGAGGGGGTAACCTTTGTGATGACCTCTACCGGGAAAGATACCGATGGCGAAATCGTTTCCACAAACGAATTTGAATGGCGCATTAAATTAAAGCGCGAGTAAAAAAGTCAGGACAATTACTAAAAAAAGATATCTTAAACCTATTTTTTTGATTTCACCATCATTTCCAGCATATCCCACATTTCCGGGGTTACCATTTCAAGCAGGTTGAATTGACCGGCACCTTTAAGCCATTCCCCACCGTCAATTGTGATGACTTCGCCATTTAGATACTGCGCGAAATCTGAAACCAGGTATGCCGCAAGATTGGCTAGCTCCTGATGATCACCCACGCGTTTCAAAGGTACTTTTTTAGCCAGGTCAAACTTTTCTTTTAATTCCCCGGGCAGCAATCTGTCCCAGGCACCCTTGGTAGGAAAAGGACCGGGAGCAATCGCGTGATGACGAATGCCATACTTTGCCCATTCCACAGCAAGCGAACGGGTCATTGCCAGAACACCGGCTTTTGCTGTTGCACTGGGCACCACAAAAGCGGAACCCGTCCAGGCATAAGTGGTTACAATATTTACAATCGTTTTGTTGGTTTCTTTTTTATCGATCCAGTGTTTGCCAAAAGCCAGTGTACAGTTTTTACTTCCTTTTAGTACAATATCAATGATAGTATCAAAAGCATTTGCAGAAAGCCGCTCTGTAGGCGAAATGAAATTTCCGGCAGCGTTGTTTAATAAAACATCTACCTGACCAAATGCATCAACTGAGGCTGCTACCATAGCTTCTACTTCATCATAATTCCTTACATCACAGGCTACTGAAAGCACTTTACCACCAGTGGCTGCTTCCATTTCCTTGGCTGTATTTTGAAGTTTTTCAAGGTTTCTGGAAGTGATAACCACATGGGCTCCCAGTTCGAGAAAATAGGTTGCCATGGATTTTCCCAGCCCGCTGCCACCTCCGGTTACTACTATGGTTTTTCCTTTAAGGGCATTGTCGCGGAGCATCTTTTGGTTATAATTCATTTATTAAATTTTTATAGGTTGTTTTTTAAAAATTGGAGTTTAATTTCCATATCGTAAAAATAAGCATTTATTATTAAGTATATAGAGTCAAACAACTAACAAGGGTTTGTAAGTTTCAATGTTGTGTACTATTTTTTTTACAATTTTAGAGAGAAAGTGCCACAAAAAATAAATAACCCTATATAACACTTAAAGAAATCAGATATAAGTCATTTCTTATACTTTAAAAATGCAATAAAGGCATAAAACTCTTAATTACAGAGGTTAAAGCCTGTATTGTCTTAGTTGCAAATTTTATTTGTATGGGACATACTATTTCAAAAATAACACTCCTCAAAATGAAAAAATATGACATACTAATAGATTTAATTCCTATTTTTAAGTACTAATTAATAAAACCAATCTTATGAAGTGTAAAAATGTACTTGGGTTTTCTCAGATTTTTGTTCTACTATTTTTATGTGTAGCAACTGCGCAATCTCAAATTAAACAAACGGCCTCTGTAGAAGGTATTACTGAATATCAGTTGGACAATGGCCTTAAGGTGTTGTTGTTTCCTGATAACTCCTCTCAAACAATCACAGTAAATATCACTTATTTAGTGGGCTCCAAGCACGAGGGCTATGGTGAAAAAGGAATGGCACACCTGCTGGAACACATGGTTTTTAAAGGAACGCCTAAACATCCCGATATTCCAAAAGAGTTAACCACTCGTGGAGCAAGACCCAATGGAACTACCTGGTATGACAGAACCAATTATTATGAAACCTTAAATGCTACTGATGATAATTTAGAATGGGCACTGGATTTAGAAGCAGACAGAATGGTAAACTCTTACATAGCCAAAGAAGATTTGGAATCTGAATTTTCTGTAGTGAGAAACGAATTTGAATCCGGTGAAAATTCCCCAACAAGAGTCTTGCTTCAGCAAGTAATCAGTGCGGCATTTTTATGGCATAATTACGGTCAATCTACTATTGGAAATCGTTCAGATATTGAGAGGGTTCCCATTGAAAATTTAAAAGCTTTTTACAAAAAATTCTACCGTCCTGATAATGCAGTTTTAATGATTACAGGAAAGTTTGAGAAGGAAAAGACCTTGGAGTTAGTTGTAGAAAAATTTGGAAAACTTGAAAAACCCGTTACGCCTCTTAGAGATTCCTATACGATAGAGCCACCCCAGGATGGAGAACGTCGTGTTACACTAAACAGAGTAGGGGATTTGCAGGTCCTCTCAGCCTTATATCATACCCCTGCCGGATCCCATGAAGATTATGCAGCTCTTTCAATTGTTGAAAATGTGTTAACAGATCAACCCTCAGGAAGGCTGTATAAAGCATTGATTGATGCGAAAAAAGCTTCTTCTATTTGGTCATTCTCTCCTTTCACTAAGGAGCCCTCCTTTATGTATTTTAATGTGGATGTTCCTTCAGATAAATCCCTGCCTGAAGCCGAAGAGACCCTTTTGGGCCTTTTTGACGAATTAAAAAATAATCCTATTACAGAAGATGAGTTAAAAAGAGCCAAGTCAAATTTATTAAAGCAAATAGACCAGGTATTCCGGAATTCTTCTTATCTCGGAACATATATGAGTGAATTTATTGGAGCCGGTGACTGGAGACTCGTCTTTATCAATAGAGATCGCATTGAAAATATGACCCTTGATAAAGTCAACGATGCTCTTAAAAAATATTTTGTTCCTACAAACAGAACGGTTGGGAACTTTATTCCAACCAAGGACCCTGTAAGGGTTGATATTCCGCACACTGAAAACCTTGAATCCTTAGTATCAAATTACAAGGGGAAAGAAGCCATGGGAGCCGGTGAGGCTTTTGATGTCTCATATGAAAATATCCAAAATAGACTGGAATCCGGAATGTTAGAAAAAAGCGGTATTGAATACGGTTTTATAAAAAAAGACAATCGGGGAGAAACGGTAAATGTTAATTTTACTTTTCGTAATGGAACTGTAGATGATTTAATGAATGTTGGAATGACCCCCTCATTTGCAGCCAGAATGTTAAATAAAGGAACCACTTCTATGACAAGGCAACAAATAGAAGATAAACTATCAGAACTAAAATCTTCTATTAATTTTAGAGGGGCTCCCGGAAGAACTTTTGTTTATGTAACATCTACTGAAGAAAACCTGATGGAAACTTTAAACTTAATGGCAGACATGATTAAAAATCCTTTGTTTGATGCCGAAGAACTTGAAAAAATAAAAACTCAAGACCTTGCCGGCATAGAACAAAATAAAACTGAGCCTACTTTTTTAGCTTCTATGCGGTTAAATGAAATAAATCAAAAGTTTCCAAAGGGACATCCATACTACAGTATGAGTATGGAGGAACAAGAAGCTGTCATTAAAGCCACTACGGTAGATGACTTAAAAAGCTATTACAATAAATTTTACGGAATTTCCAATAATGCCACGGTAGTAGCTATTGGTAATTTTGATGAAACGTCTTTAAAAGGATATTTTGAAAAAGAGTTTTCTGACTTTAAATCCAATTTGCCTTTTACTCCGGTTCCTGAACCCTTCGCAGCAAATACCAAAACGAATGAGAAAATTAAAACACCCGATAAGAAAAATGCTTTTACCGTTGGAACTTTAACGTTTGAAGCTAATCAATATGATGAGGATTATCCTGCCTTACAGGTAGCGGGAGCAATCTTTGGAGGAGGTTTCTTAAATTCCAGAATTGCAGATAGATTAAGGCAAAAAGATGGGGTGAGTTATGGTGCCGGTGGAGGCGTTTTTGTAGATGATGAAAAAAAGGAAAAAAACTCTTCTATGAATATTTATGCTATTTATGCCCCTCAAAATGAAGATAAAGTTCAAAATGGCTTTAAAGAAGAGATTGCACGATTTATTGCAGATGGAATTACACAAGAAGAACTGGAAAACGCCGTAAACGGATGGGTGCAAGCACAGAGTGTTTCACGAGCCAAGGATAACGAGTTGTCGGGTGTCATAAACAACAATCTATATTATGGCCGTGACATGAGTTTTCAGGCTTCTATTGAAGAAAAGGTAAAACAACTTACAGTAGAGGATGTAAACAGGGCTATAAAAAAACACTTTAAACCCCTTGATCAATGGACTGTAGTAAATGCCGGGGATTTTGAAAATATGTAATAACTCTTAGTTTCAAATCAATTTTCCCATAAAAGAGGTTGTTTCGTTTCTTTGAGCAACCTCTTTTTATTTTTACTTATCGATTAAAATCTCCAATATTTCAATCGCAGCCTCACTGATTTTTGTCCCGGGGCCATATACGGCAACGGCACCTGCATCAAAAAGATACTGGTAATCCTGTTGGGGAATAACGCCACCTACAATCACCATGATGTCTTCACGTCCATACTTTTTAAGTTCTTCAATCACCTGGGGCACGAGTGTTTTGTGTCCTGCAGCCAGAGAAGAAACACCAAGAATATGTACGTCGTTTTCAACGGCTTGTTTGGCGGCTTCTTTAGGCGTTTGGAATAGTGGGCCAATATCCACATCAAAGCCCACATCGGCATAGCCGGTAGCGACTACTTTAGCACCGCGGTCGTGACCGTCCTGGCCCATTTTAGCAATCATGATACGCGGACGACGACCTTCCAGTTCGGCGAACTCATTGGCCATTTCACGTGCTTTTTCAAAAGAAGGGTCCTGTTTTATTTCTTTGCTATACACACCACTAAATGATTTAATTTGTGCTTTATACCTGCCGAATTCTTTTTCAAGTGCATCACTGATTTCTCCCAAGGTTGCTCTTGCACGGGCAGCATCTACTGCTAAAGCTAGTAAATTTCCCTCACCTGTGCGGGCACATTTGGTTAATTTTTCAAGGGTGGCAGCCACTTTTTCAGAATTTCGTTCCGATTTAATCTGGTTTAAACGTTCTATTTGTGATAAGCGTACTTTTTGATTGTCCACATCCAGGATCTGAAGCGGGTCTTCCTGCTCGAGGCGGTATTTATTTATACCCACAATAATATCCTGATTGCTGTCAATGCGTGCTTGTTTTTTAGCGGCTGCTTCTTCAATGCGCATTTTTGGGATACCTGCTTCAATGGCTTTTGTCATGCCACCCAGCTCTTCCACCTCCTGAATAAGCTCCCAGGCTCTGTCGGCAATTTCGTTGGTGAGGTTTTCGACATAATAGCTGCCTGCCCAGGGATCGACTGTACGGGTGATTTCAGTTTCCTGTTGTAAAAATATTTGGGTGTTTCTGGCGATGCGTGCGGAAAAATCTGTGGGTAAAGCAATGGCCTCATCCAGCGCATTGGTGTGCAATGATTGTGTTCCACCAAAAGCAGCTGCAGCGGCTTCAATACAGGTGCGGGCCACATTGTTAAAGGGGTCCTGTTCTGTTAAGCTCCAGCCACTGGTCTGGCAGTGGGTGCGCAGTGCTAGTGATTTTTCGTTTTTCGGATTGAATTGCTTAACAATTTTTGCCCAGAGCATACGGGCGGCTCGCATTTTGGCGATTTCCATAAAGTGGTTCATTCCAATGGCCCAAAAGAATGACAGGCGCGGTGCAAAACTGTCAATGTCCATTCCGGCGGCGATACCTGTTCTTAAGTATTCCAAACCATCTGCCAGTGTGTAAGCCAACTCAATATCACAGGTAGCACCGGCTTCCTGCATATGGTATCCTGAGATACTGATGGAGTTGAACTTCGGCATGTTTATAGAAGTATATTCAAAAATATCTGAAACAATTTTCATTGAAGGGGTGGGCGGGTAGATGTAGGTATTGCGCACCATAAATTCCTTGAGAATGTCATTCTGTATGGTTCCTGAAAGCAGGTTTGGTGAAACCCCTTGTTCTTCGGCAGCGACGATATAAAAAGCCATAATGGGCAACACCGCACCATTCATGGTCATCGATACACTCATTTTATCCAGCGGAATCTGGTCAAAGAGGATTTTCATATCCTCGACACTGTCAATTGCAACACCGGCTTTTCCTACATCGCCCTGTACACGTTCGTGGTCACTGTCATAGCCGCGATGGGTGGCGAGGTCAAAGGCCACAGAGAGTCCTTTTTGCCCGGCGGCGAGGTTTCTTCTGTAAAAGGCATTGCTGTCTTCTGCTGTAGAAAAACCTGCATATTGGCGAATTGTCCACGGCTTTTGGACATACATCGTGGAGTAAGGACCTCTTAAATGAGGTGCTATGCCTGCAACAAAATCAAGGTGTTTTAATTGCTCTATGTCTTCTTTGGAATAGGATTTTTTTATGGAAAAACCTTCGGCAGTTTCCAATGTCTGATTTGAAGACTGAGTCTTGTTTTCAGAACTTTGTAATCTTATATGTTGTATGTTTTTTCTCATTTATTGTACTATTGTTTTTTGAATAAAGGGATCAAAATCTTCATCGAATCTTGAGTAAAATTGAACAATGAATGATTTGTAATTTGAAGTGATTAAATAAATAGTATTGAAATGATTTTCATCATCAATATTTACTTCATAAACTCCTTTAAACAATTGGGTTCTATTGTTATCTGAAAATCCGCTGGCAATTCTTTTACATTCTGAATTGTATAGTCTGGATATTTCCCGACAGGATTGTAACAAAAACGAGGATACATATTTGGAATCATTTTTTGTAATTGGAATATAGTCCATCATTTTTACATTCAGTTCATTACCATATATGGTGTCTATCATAAAATAAACATTGCCTTTTGACCATTTTAAATTTTTGAATCTTTTTAAGAGATTATCTCTCTTAATGGTGTCTTCGACCTTATGAATTATTTTTTCATAATCATTGTGAGATACCTTTTCAAATGAATGGGGCAAATAAAATTTTATTCTCTCATTTGACAACTCAATATATTTTCCATCATATATTATTGGCGCATTTTTTTCATTATTAAACAGACAAGCTGTATGAAAAAGTAAAATAATGTAAAGGAAAATATATCGTAAATACTTGTACATTGTTTTAGATATAGTGAACACTAGCTTTCATTTTCAATCCGTTCTTGCTCCAGTTTTTCAGCCAAACGCCTTTCAATGATAGGCTCTATGAGTGTTTTTCTTGGGTTTGTTTTAACGAAGGGGTAGAGCTCCAGGTTATTTTTCATCCGGTCTTCTTTGTTGGGATGTTTGTTGGTACCTAGCAACACTTTTTCCCCTTTTTCAAAGGCTTGTTGTTCTTTGGCAGCACTTTCCTTGATTTTTTTCTGAATGGTTCCTTCTTTTAACTGATTGAGGAATCCGCCGCCTTTTTCGATGTCCTTAAAGACTTCCAGCGATTTTTCAGCCAGTTGTGCTGTTAAACTTTCAATGTAATAAGACCCGTCTGAAGGATTGGTAACCGAATCAAAATAGCTTTCATGTCTCAGAATGAGCAACTGATTGCGTGAGATGCGTTCTCCAAACTCGTTGCTTTTGTGGTATAAGGCATCATATGCTATATTACAAACCGTATCTGCACCACCCAGCACCGCACTCATACATTCGGTTGTTGTGCGCAGCATATTGACGTTGTAGTCATAGAGCGTTTTGTTTCTTTTTGACGGCATAGCTACTATGTGGCACTCAGCAATGAAATCATACTCTTTGGACAAGCTTGCATAAAGCAAACGCAGAGCCCTTACTTTTGCAATTTCAAAAAAGTAATTTCCGCCTATAGCAACTTTGAAAATCACTTTCTTTACCGAGGCAGGCTTAGAATGAAAAGCATTTAAGTATTCATTGAGATGAGCCAGGGCATAAGCAAGTTGTTGGGTTATGATAGCACCGGAATTCTGATAGCTAGTGGTGTCAACTGAAAGGGTTTTGGTTTCAGTAATGATTTCTTCCAGTTGATTAAAATCTTCCTTAAGTGTGTTGTGCCAGTTTCCGTCTTGGGTGTGGTGGTTGATGATGTCATTCAGGACGTGAATATTCGCTTTCGCGAAAGCGGGATGCTTACAGAATGTAGGGGAAAGAAATTTCAGGTCAAAATAAAAAATGTGGTTTTTAACGGGAATGTTTTTAAAAAGACTGTCAATGTCAAATTCCTGCGCGGCAGTGAAGTAAATTGCTTCTGCACCACGCTGAAGGGCATCTTGAGCGAGTTTGTTTGCAATGTTCACATCATCAATAAAAATAAATTGCCCGATGTTCCAGCTTTTGGGCTGATGGGGAATGGAGGAGAACCCTTCCTTAAATTCATCGCGGTGGTAAAACGGTTTTACATGAATGCCTTCAGGTGATTTCCAGATAAGGTTTTCATTATAGTCTGCCCCTTTTAAATCTGCCTGAATTTTTTGTTTCCACTGTTTTGAAGAAACGGGTTCAAAGATGTCAAAAAGCGTACTACTCATGGGTTGTTGTTTTTAATGCTGTCCTCGTGTTCAATAATAAAAATTTCTTCATTTTCCTTTTTTAAATAGTAGGTTTCGCGTGCGAAATTTTCCATCTCATCCTCATCTTTTAATTTTTCTAAAAATTCCTTATCATGGGTAATTTCCTTTTGAAAATAGTTTTTGTTGTTTTCGAGTTCGTTGATTTCATCATTTAATTCCTTATGAACAAAAAAAGAGTTGGCGTCAAAGAAAAACATCCACACCCCAAACAAGATGAGTATAAGCACATATTTGTTGCCTATAACCCGTATCCATTTGTTTTTTTTCAGTGATGAAAACTTCATGTTATACCTTTAACTTTTGGTTGATGATACTGCGCACAATATCCACAGCCACAGTATTATATCTGTTTGTTGGGATGATAATATCTGCATACTCTTTTGTGGGTTCTATAAATTGCTGATGCATGGGCTTTAATGTGGTTTGGTATCTGCTTAAAACTTCTTCAAGATCACGACCCCTTTCCGAAATATCCCTTTTTAATCTTCTTATTAAACGTTCATCGCTGTCTGCGTGTACATAAATTTTTATATCAAACATATCTCGTATGTCCGGATGCGTGAGGATTAGAATACCTTCTACAATCATAACGTGTTTGGGCTCTGTAAGGACGGTTTCCTCAGTACGGTTGTGCTGTTTGAAGGAATATACAGGTTGTTGCACAGAATTTCCGCATTTTAGTTCTTTTAAATGCGATACCAGCAAATCAAAATCAATGGCTTTAGGGTGGTCAAAATTGATTTTTGTACGTTCTTCATAGGACAAATGGCCGGTTTCCTTATAATAGGAATCCTGAGAAATGACACCCACTTCATTAGGGGGGAGTTCATTGATTATTTGATTTACAACTGTTGTTTTTCCACTTCCGGTGCCCCCGGCAATTCCAATTATGAGCATGAATACATTGTTTTTGCAAAGGTAATGAAATATTGGTTTTACAATGAGCCTTTAAATTTCAAAGTTTTTTAAACAGACATTATGGAAGCTTTATTTTTCAATAGCTTTCACTTCTTCCACGGTCACCATTTTATCCTGGGTATTGCTCCAGGAATTCATAACATAATTCATCACATCTGCCACCTCCTGGTCTGAAAGGCCCATCGGGGGCATCACATTATTGTATGTGACACCGTTAACTACAATCTCGCCTTTCTGCCCATATTTGACTGCATGTATGCTTTCAGTGCGTTTTTCAACAAGCCAGTCAGCTCCATCCAAGGGTGGAAAAATGCCTTTAGTCCCTTTTCCGTTTGGTAAATGGCATTGTATACAAAAATCGTTATATACAGATTGTCCCCTGCTGATGCTCTTTTCCAGTTCAGGGGTTTCCTGCACTGTTTCTACATTTGAATAATCACTCGTGTCAGATTCTTTGTTTTTTTGATTGGAAATGCAGGATAAAAAAACTGTGATGATAAAGAAAAATAATGTGGTTTGAATTGTTTGCATAAAAATTAATTGGGTATTATTTTTACAATGCCTTTTCCTTCAACGCCCATATAAATATAGCCGTCAGGACCCATCTTTACAGTTCGTAGCCTTCCGATATCTACAGCAATCTTTTGGCGGTCAGTTACTTTATCACCGTCAAGTTTTACCAATTCAAGATACTGGAACTTTAATGCGCCTACAAGCAAGTGTCCTTTCCATTCAGGATAGATGTCACCCGTTACAAAAGCCATACCGCTGGGGGCAATTGAGGGCGTCCAGTAATAAATGGGCTGTTCCATACCGGGTTTTTGGGTTTCTTCTGTTATGACGGTGCCGCTGTAATTGACACCATATGTAATTTCCGGCCAGCCATAGTTTGCACCTTTTTTGTGAATGTTAATTTCATCGCCGCCTTTTGGACCGTGTTCATGAGACCATATTTCACCGGTTTCGGGATGAATATCCATTCCTTGCTGGTTTCTGTGACCATAGGTGAAAATGGCTTTTTTTGCGTTTTCTTCGTTGATAAAGGGATTGTCATCCGGAATGCGGCCGTCATCGTGCAAACGATATGTCTTACCTGCATCACGCGTGATATCCTGAGGGTTTTCTTCCCGGTTTCCACGATCACCAATGGTGAAATAAACATAACCTTCGTTATCAAAAACAATGCGTGAGCCGAAGTGCACACCTGCAGTGGTATTTGGCGTTGCTTTATAAAGTGTTTCGGTATTTGTAAAGTTTGCTCCCTCAAGTTTGGTTCTGACAAGTTTGGTGTTTCCACCATCGCCTTCACCTTCTGAAGATGAGTAGGTTATATAAATCCACTCGTTATTTGTATAATCAGGATGGGGTTGAATATCCAGAAGACCTCCCTGGCCTCTCATATAGAGGTCATCAAAGCCTGTAGTAATGGAGGTGGAAGAACCTTCTTTTACCAAGGTCACATCGCCCGATTTATCACCCACGAGCATAGACCCGTCAGGAAGCCACGCCAGTCCCCAGGGAATATCGACTTCAGAAAAAACAGTTTCAAATTCATAGGAGCGTTCTTCAGGTTGTATTTCTACATCGTTTTCTTTCTGCTGTGCACAGGAAATAAAAAAGATCATGAGGAATAAGGGTAAAATTTTCGTTTTCATAGTGAAATGTATTTATTTTTTGAAAAGATAAAAAAAAGAAATAAAATGCCTGCATATCTTAACATAAAATATATATTTGCAGTCCCAAAAAGGAGGTGCATTTATCAGCATCTTAAAGTAAGTTCTTTTGGGAAGTTTGTGCTTTTAAATACTGATTGATAAGCATACATCAAAAACACCTTCGGGGTGTAGCGTAGCCCGGTTATCGCGCCTGCTTTGGGAGCAGGAGGCCGCAGGTTCGAATCCTGCCACCCCGACAAAAAACCTTTTTAATTTGTGAAAAGGTTTTTTTATTAAATATAATTTCATGTTTGTAATACTTCAATATTTCGCTATTTTTGCAAGCCGGTAATTTAAAAATACATTTTCGGGATGTGGCCCTTCGACAAGCTCAGGGCGGGCTGCACCACTTAAAGGTTAGGATATATATTCTAACTGTTTAATAAACTATAATCTGAGCTTATTCACATATTTTCGGGATGTGGCGCAGCCTGGTAGCGTACTCGTCTGGGGGGCGAGGGGTCGCAAGTTCAAATCTTGTCATCCCGACAAGCACAAAAGTGATTTACGAGAGTAAATCACTTTTTTTGTTCCCTGAAGCGCACAAAACGAAGTTTTGTAAAGCGAAAGGGAACAAAAAAAGTGAGAAAGCGTCAGCTTTCACTTTTGTATTTCCAGCGCCGGATGTAAAAAGATTCTGCAAATCTTGTCATTAATAGCGCACAAAACGAAGTTTTGTAAAGCGAAAGGGAACAAAAAAAGTGAGAAAGCGTCAGCTTTCACTTTTGTATTTCCAGCGCCGGATGTAAAAAGATTCTGCAAATCTTGTCATTAATAGCGCACAAAACGAAGTTTTGTAAAGCGAAAGGGAACAAAAAAAGTGAGAAAGCGTCAGCTTTCACTTTTATATTTCCAGCGCCGGATGTAAAAAGATTCTGCAAATCTTGTCGTTAATAGCGTACAAAATGCAATTTTGTAAAGCGAAGAGGAACAAAAAAATCCGGAAAACTCCGGATTTTTTCTTAAAATATTAGTAAAATTAGGATGTTGGAAGTTATTTATCCGTCAGTTTCCTCTGCATCTACTTCTACAGCATTGTTTACGTTTTCACGAATGGACTCCAATTCATCCCTAATTTGGTCATGATCTTTCCTCATAGTGTCGTGGTCATTCTTGATAGCATCATGATTGTCTCTCATCATTGAAATTTGCTCTTCCATCTGCTCAGCTGTAAGTGTGCTGAACGTGTTTTTTAATTCTTGATGACCTTTAAGAAATTCCTCGTGTTTTGCCATTTGAGCTTCGTGATTTTGAAGAATAACTTCATGTCTGGCAAGGTCTTCCAGCCAGGTGGAATCTTCTAATTCCTGACCGGCGATTTGTTGTGAAATTGCAGAGTGATCTACTTTGTATTGTTCGTGCTGAGCCTTCAAAGCGCTGTGGGCTTCTGATATGCTGTCACTTTCTTTTTGAAGCTTATCAAATTCTTCAGATAAGTTCTTGTTTTGATCCTCACAGGCTGTAAAACCTATTGCTATTACTGCTAAAATCATTAAAATGTTTTTCATGGTTAGTGCTTTTTTTTGTTAAACATTATAAAAGTATGAATAATGAATTTATTTTCTTAAAAAATTATGTTAAACACTTAAAATAAGCTTGAAATTTTAATTATTCAGAGCAAAAATGGTGCTTGACTGATCTGAATTATTTTTGAAACATATTATTTTCTTTAATCATAGCTGCGGTTTTTTCAGGAAGCATTTCTTCCCAGCCACTTTTACCTTCTGAAATCATTGCATAAACCTCTCTTGAATAAATGTCCAATAAATCCGGATCATAATCGGTTATATCAACCACACGCCCGTTTTCTTTAAAGAATTTGTAGAGTTCTTTCATGCGGGGGTGTACTTTCAGATTTTCGCTTGTGGTAATTTTTCCGGTTTCAGGGTCTTTGAGAGGGTATAAATATACTTTCAGGTTTCTGAAAAACAACTTTCCAAATGCCTCTAATATTCCCCCACTCAAATGTCTGTAATATTTCTCATCAAAAATATCTATAAAGGTATTTACTCCCATGGTGAGACCCAGCCTTTCTTTAGTATGGACTGAAAAATACTCAACAACCTTATAGTATTCCTGAAAGTTTGAAATCATTACAGTCTGTCCCAACGAGCAGAGGAGGTCTGCTCTTTCAAGAAAATCTTTTTCATCAATCTTCCCTTCGGTTTTTAAATTTGAAAGTGTCATTTCAAAAAGCACTACAGTATTTTCCTTTGCTACTTTTTTTTCTTTTAAAAAAAGTTCGAGAGACTTTTGATACATACTCATGTTGACCTTTGTTACCGGCCGGAAACTTCCCCTTAGCGTGAGGATGTTTTTTTTATACAATATACTGGCGGGTAAAACCATATGCCCGTCTGGCCCAAACATAACTGCCTGGGTCATTTCATTTTTAACCAATTTAAGGCTCATCAAGCGGTTATCGACCTTTTTAAACAGCGGTCCTGTAAAGTTTATGGTGTCTATTTCTATTTTATCAGTACTAATTTCATCATATAAGCTCGCAAGCAATTCGGTGGGTTGATCATATTGATAAAAGGCACCATAGATAAGGTTCACGCCCATAATACCAAGCGATATCTGCTGTAGCGCTGCATTGGCTTCATGAAACTGAACGTGTATTAGAATTTCGCTGTATTCCTCTTCGGGTTCTGATTGAAACCGTATGCCCAGCCAGCCATGACCTTTGTATTTTTTAGCAAAATCTATGGTGGCAACAGTGTTTGCATAACTGAAGAAAAGTTTGTTGGGATGCTTTTGCCTTGAGATGCGTTCTTCAATAAGCTTGGTCTCATGATCAAGAATTGCTTTCAGGCGGGCTTCTGTGACATACCTCCTTTGAGGTTCCAAACCATAAATCGCATCACTGAACTCCTTATCATAAGCACTAATGGTTTTGGCAACGGTACCGGAAGCCTGTCCTGACCTGAAAAAATTGCGTACGGTTTCCTGACCTGCACCAATTTCAGCAAAGGTGCCGTAGATATTTTCATTTAAATTGATTCTTAAAACTTTGTTGCTTGTAGATAATAAATTTTCAAAGTCTTCATCCTCATCAATAAATTTGGGCATAGCTCCTTGTGTTGTTTTAGCTAATTTAAAAAGAATATATTGTTTAAAAGAAGACTTGTGGTAATTTTAGGAATTATGCTGTAAATACTTATACTTAGGAATATTCACTTCGGGTTGGCGGATATATCGTTTTTTTAAAGTTTATAATTTTAAATTACACTTTGATGGTTTTCCATTTTCCTTTTGTAAACAACCACAAGGTAAACAAGCCCACGGAAGTTTCAGAAAAGAACACCGCCCAGAACACGCCCGAATGCTGCCAATCCAAATGAATGGCCAATAAATAAGCCAGCGGGATCTGGATCAACCAGAAAAACACCAGGTTGATCTTGGTGGGTGTTTGTGTGTCCCCGGCACCGTTAAATGCTTGCGTGGAGACCATCCACCAGCCGTACACAAAAAAGGAGTAGGAGAGTATCCTGATCCACTCACCGCCAATGGCTATCACACGGGCATCATCAGTGAAAATCCCCATCAAGGCCTCGTTAAAAAAGAAGTAGATAATGGAAACACTAATCAGGAAAATCATATTATACACTCCAATTTTCCAGACCGACGATTCTGCCCTGTCGGGTCGTTCGGCTCCCAGGTTTTGCCCCACCAGGGTGGCTGCGGCATTTGACAAGCCCCAGGCGGGCATCAACGTGAATAACATAAGACGCAACGCGATGGTCGCCCCGGCCACGGCCTCGCTGCCCACATCGGCCAGGATGCGCATCAAAAAGATCCACGAGGTCATCGCCACAATCATTTGACCCACACCACCTACTGAGGTGCGTATTATGTTCAACATCGCTTTTACATCCACTTTCAAATGTGAAACATGCACCCTGATTTTCTTCCCGCCTTTAAAAAGTACACATAGTTGTATTGCCACTCCAATGCCCCGGCCTATGGTTGTGGCAATAGCTGCACCTTCAATACCCATGGCCGGGATGAACCCCCAGCCAAAAATAAGTATGGGGTCGAGAATGATATTGATTCCGTTTGCAATCCACAACACCCGCATCGCGATAGCGGCATCTCCGGCACCTCGGAAAATGGCATTGATAACAAACAGGAAGACAATCACTGCGTTGCCGCCAAGCATCCATTGGGTATAGCGATAGCCTTCCTCAATGACCCAGGTATCACCCCCCATTAATGCGAGTAACTCTTTTGAAAAGAAGATGCCGCCCACGGCAAATGGGACTGATACCAAAAAGGCAATAATGATGGATTGTACCGCCGAAGTGCCGGCATCCTCTGTTTTCTTTTCGCCTATCCTGCGGGCAATGATGGCTGTGACGGCCATGGCCAATCCCATAGCGACCGAATACAGCAAAAATAAGTAGGTTTCTGTCAGCCCCACAGTTGCTACTGCCGAGGATCCCAGCTTCCCGACAAAATAGATATCCACCACGGCAAAGGTGGATTCCATGACCAGTTCCAGAATCATGGGGACAGCCAGTAAGAAGATTGCCCGACGGAGTCCAATTGTAGTATAATCAGAATCTGTGCCGCGTAGGGCGTTTTTTAATTCCTGCCAGAGTGTGGCCTTTTTTATGGAATGGGTTTGAGGATTCTCTACGTTCATTTTTTGATGGATGAGTTAGATGAATGGTTGGGGTTGTCAAAATTCAGCAAAATTTCTTATTTGGACAACCAGTATAATGAAATTATTGGGCTTTGCTTTTCTGTAGTTTGTGGTAGCTGAAATAGGAAACCATCAATACAGCAAGCACGATGATAGGGAAGAATACTTCCCCACTGAAGCCGTCCACTGCCCAAAGACTAATGGCCGCAAAGATAAAGTCAAACGTAAAACCTGCATACGCCCATTCTTTGACTCTTTTTGGTAGTTGTGGAAGGATGAGCACGATGGCCCCCAGAATTTTGGCGACCGTTAATGCCGTGCCAAAGTAGTCAGGATAGCCCAAATGCCTGAGCCCTTCTTTTGCCATTTCGGTATTGCCGGTTAAAGCGGGCATGACCCCTTGAAATAAAAAGATAAGTATCGTGCTTGCCCAGAATATGATTTTGGTTGTTTTCATTGTGTTGGTTTTTTTTTGTTCAAGTTGATTGATTATTTGTTATAATTGATGCACCTGCTTTCCTGATGGAAAAGCGATACCAGCTCATCCGTGGTTTTTATAAAATGTTTATCCTGAAATACTGATGTTTTCTCTTATGACTCCTTTTTCAATTCAAAGTTCACCATCCACTTAATCCCAAACTTATCCGTAAAGCTTCCAAAGAGGTCGCCCCAAAACATTTCCTCAAGCGGCATTTCTATTTCGCCACCGGCGGAAAGACCGTTGAATATCCTTCGGGTCTCTGCTTCACTGTCAGGCTGAACCGAAATGTAATTGCTGCTCCCAAATACCGCCTTCTGGCCAAAAGCCTCTATACAATCTGACGCCATCAGGATGTTGTTGCCTATGGGCAGTGCGATATGCAAGATCAGGTCTTGGTATTCCTCCGGGAGGTGACCGGGGCTTTTTTCATCTTCGGGCATGTCCTTAAAGCGTTGCAGCCCTAAGAATTCACCGCCAAAAACAGATTTGTAAAAGTTGAATGCTTCTTTAGCGTTGCCGTTGAAATTTAAATAGGGGTTTAGTGTTGTCATTAGTTAGTGAGTTAGTGAGTTAGTGAGTTTGTTTTTATAGTGATTCGGTATATTTTTTAAAGTTGTCAAGTATGGCTTGCCAGCCTTGTTGCTGTAGTTCCCGGCTGTTTATGTTTTCGGCCTCAAAGCGTTCTTCTATTGTAGTCGTATTGCCGTTTGCACGAAAGTCAACACTTACTTTCCTGCCGTCAGCTAAGGTATAAGCAAGGTGCTCGTGTGCTTTCACACGGTCAAAAGTTCCCGTGAAGTCAAAGACTGTGCTGCCGTCTTTGGCTTCCATACGGCTGTTGAATTGCCCGCCTTCCCGCAGGTCGATTGCTGCTTCGGTAGTATGCCAGTCCGGCGAGGCGGCACTCCAGTTGACGATATGTTCCGGGGTGTTCCACACGTCCCATACCGTGTGTACGGGTGCGCTTACTTCTGTGGCTATTTTGATTGTGGTTGGGTTTTTCATCGCTTTAGTGTTTTGTCAGGTTGCTGTAATTTAATGGGCGAGACATAGGAAGTCATCTTTTTGATTTTGGCATTTTTAAAGCCGTTGAATTCATACACATCACAAAACCCGAAGGACTTTACTTCTCCGGAAGCTTCCTTGATTTTCATCGTTCCGTTAACGGCGGCGGTCCTTCCTTGGGTAATGGTGTTTAAGATTTGCATATCCAGAGTTTCCACGCTTTCCATTTCGCGTAAGCTGTTTTGAAAAGCTTCCTTTCCCTTTAGATGAAACTCGCCCACCATCTCCCATACAATGTCATCGGTTACCTGTTCTGCGATATAGTGGGTATCGCCTTTCGCGAAAGCGTCATTAAACTGTTTTAACATGAG